>OJGO01000004.1_pt1 | contig 272949 bp, 236 predicted proteins | sample 1594871 | NCBI WGS metagenome assembly OJGO01 (sample SAMN05416798, study PRJEB24817) | seawater metagenome | isolation source: Sea water | place: Canada:Atlantic | collected 2013-07 | reverse complement strand
AAAACCGCTGGACGCATTCTGAGACGGTCACTTATTAATGCGGATTGGTATTACTTATCCCACATCGAATTGTCTTTTTTTAATTAGTGTTGATTCTTCTTGACCTGTGAGTTAGACATAGGTTTAACATCAACACATCATATAAATACCTGTTCGCTCAACTCTATCGTTAGAGCGCAGTTTAAAATGAGGATGTGCTCATGTTAGTTAAACAACTTGCGAATAAAATGTCAGTTACCCCTGATACTGTGCGCTATTACACTCGGATAAAACTGCTTAATCCGACCAGCAACGGCAGCAATGGTTATCATCAATACAGCGAAGCTGATCAAAAGCGCCTCAGATTTATTTTAAGCGCACGCCACCTTGGGTTTTCAGTAAAAGATATCAAAGACATTATTCATGAGTCAGAACAAGGCCATTGCCCGTGCCCGTTAACGAGAGAGTTAATTGCTCAGCGTCTTGTGGAAACTGAGGTGCTATTTCAACAAACTTTAAGGTTACGCAATCGAATGAAATATGCATTGCACCAATGGGACTCAACACCAAATGGTGCAAATGCTGATCAGGTTTGCAGCTTGATCGAAACTTTTGTCGACTCAAACGATGAGGAGCAAAATCATGAGTAATAGAGCGCCCCAAAATAACCAAAGCTTTATCATAGAAGGCGCCAGTTGTGCTAGCTGCGTCAGCAAAATTGAAAAAGCGTTGCATAATGTGCAAGGAGTAGATGTTGTTGAAATGAACTTTGCGCAGCGGACCGTCAGTATTGATGGAAGCGCAGATGAAACGTCAATCATACGCTCAGTACAAGATATCGGATATAACGCTAAACCGATGAACAGTGAGTCAGAGCAAGACGCCCTAGATGAAAAAGCACAAGCTGACGATGCCCATTACAAGGTCTTAATGCGTAATATGTATATTGCCTTGTTGGTCGGCGTACCCTTGATGCTTTATGGCTTGTTTATAGGTGACATGAGCGTCAATACCTTTAATCAGCGTGCTGCCTGGTTTGTAGTGGGATTAATTACCCTCGGTGTAATGGTGCTAACCGGAAACCATTTTTATCGCGGGGCTTGGCAGTCATTCAAAAACCACTCCGCAAATATGGATACCTTGATAGCCTTGGGAACGGGCACGGCTTGGGTATATTCCATGGTAGTGATTGTAGCGCCTGCATTATTACCTGAGATGGCCCGCCATGTGTATTTCGAAGCGTCAGCCATGATCCTCGGGTTGATTAACCTTGGATTAGCATTTGAAGTTAAAGCACGTGGGCGCACCTCTGAAGCAATCAAGCGTTTGATAGGTTTACAAGCGAAAACCGCGCGCATTGTCAAAGGAGATAAAGAACAAGATGTGAGTATTGAGGAGGTACAGCTAAACGATGTTATTCGTGTACGTCCAGGCGAAAAAGTGCCTGTAGACGGAGAAATATGTGAAGGCAAAACGACTGTGGATGAATCCATGCTAACTGGCGAACCCATGCCCGTTAGTAAAACTTCCGGCGATAAAGTCGTTGCAGGTAGCATAAATAAAACCGGCAGTGTCCTTTTTAAAGCGACCCACGTGGGTAAAGACACAACCTTGTCGCATATTATTAATATGGTCAAACGTGCGCAAAATTCAAAACCATCGATAGGCCGTTTAGCTGATGTTATATCAGGTTACTTCGTTCCAATCGTCATGATCTTAGCGGTGCTGGCAGGGTTAACGTGGCTGAACGTAGGGCCTCAGCCCACAATTGCTTATGCGATTATGGCTGTTACCACCGTGCTGATAATCGCGTGCCCTTGTGCTTTGGGACTGGCAACGCCTATGTCGATAATGGTTGGAATTGGTAAAGCTGCGGAAGCGGGTATTTTGATTCGAAACGGCGAAGCACTGCAAACCGCCTCACGGATTACGACCATGCTCCTTGATAAAACAGGCACGATTACAAAAGGCACCCCAACTGTTACGGATGTCATATTGTTCAATGAACACAAAGAAAATGACATTATGCCGCTAATTGCCAGCTTAGAAAGTGGCTCTGAGCATCCATTAGCCGAGGCAGTTGTAAGCTATGCACAAGACAAACAATATACAACCAGTCAAGTCAGTGATTTCGATGCTATTACAGGAAGAGGGGTGACGGGGGAGCTCAACGGCGAGCGATTATTGTTCGGTAATCAAGCCTTGATGAACCAATACGACATAGATGTAAGCCGTGGCGTTGAACAAGCCCAAACATTGGCGAATGATGCTAAAACCCCTATGTACTTTGCCCGCGGCGATACGTTAACTGCCATTGTGGCTGTTTCAGATCCGATTAAATCCGACTCCGTTGATGCTATTGAGCGTCTTAAAAAGAAAGGCGTACATTTGGTGATGCTCACTGGTGACAATGAAGCCACAGCGAAAGCGGTGGCAAAGCGTGTCGGTATAGACGATTTTATCGCCCAAGTCATGCCTCAAGACAAAGTCAATGAAGTGGAGAAACACCAAAAAAATGGTGAAATAGTCGGTATGACAGGCGATGGCATCAATGATGCGCCAGCTTTAGCGCAAGCAGACGTGGGTTTCGCAATTGGCACAGGTACCGATGTGGCAATAGAAAGTGCTGATATCACCTTAATGCGCGGCTCATTACATGGCCTAGTTGATGCTCTGGCGATAAGCCAAGCCACCATTCGCAATATCAAACAAAACTTGTTAGGGGCGTTTATATACAACGTGGCGGGAATACCTATTGCTGCAGGGGTGTTATATCCGTTGTTTGGCATTTTGCTCAACCCGGTTATAGCAGGCGCCGCTATGGCGGCCTCGTCATTAACCGTGGTCAGTAACGCCAACCGTTTACGCTTTTTTAAGGCGCAAAAACCGTAAACAACTAACTTTGATTTACCAGAAGGAGGGTAAGTGATGCTTTACGTAAATGTACTAGGAATAGCGTTAATTGCAGCGATTGTTTGGTGGTTCTGGTTATACAAACCGCAGCAAGTCGTAGCGAATAATAACCAAGTAAATATTGTTGTTAATCATGGTGTATATCAACCAAGCGATATTAAAGTAAAAGCGGGTGAAAAGGTAAATCTGCGTTTTGACCGACAAGACTCAGCGCCTTGTGCCGAAATGGTGCTATTTCCTCAGTTAGATATCAGTCAAGAACTGTCAATGGGAACAAACAACCAGCTAGAACTCCCTGCACTTGATAGGGGCGAATATGACTTTCATTGTCAGATGAAAATGTACACAGGTAAGTTAATCGCTGAGTAGTCTTGTTTGTGCGTTCGGTTTCATATTACGTTAGGGTAGTGCCATACACATAATTCAGAGCGGTAAAAATAACGACGCGTTAAAAGGTAGGGGTATGCAACTGCGTGCTGCGCGTTTGACTCAAGAGTGACTTTACTTGTCGAACTAGCATGTGTTCGACGTAAGGCTTCTCAATGAAATCAATAGCGTTTGCACGCATCGCCCGTACAGCGGTAGGAATATCACTTGAGCTCGCAAGAACAATAGTCGGTATATATATTTCACGATCTGCCATCTGTTCTAGCAGGGCAATACCGCTCCCTTTTTTATCTTCTAAATGTGCCTCAAGTAACAGGCAAGCTGCTTGCGCATTAATATCATGTTGTAAGAAGCGTTTAGCACTGGGGAAGTTTTCAATTTGTGCCCCTAATGGCGCCAATAACTCAGTAAGTGCAGATCGGGCCTTTCGTTGATGATCGACTAAATAAATAATCGGTAATCTTGTGTGATTAATATGATGGATGAACATTGACGCTTTAAGTTGATTAATATACCAAGCTAACAATATACCGTTCAAAGATAGGTGAGTTGCGCTGGATCAAAGAACCAATACATCAGCATACAAATAATACTGTCACCGTTATTGTTACTTTTATCTTTCTATTCTTTCGTTAACAGCAACGTCATCAATTCCGCTAAAGATTTGACACGCATCTTTTCCATCATGTTTGCACGATGAATCTCAATGGTTCGTTGGCTTAAATTAAGCTCGTTGGCAATGGTTTTATTGAGTAGGCCTGCTACGACGCGTTCCATCACTTCTTTTTCACGTGCGGTAAGTGACTCACATCTTTGTGCTACATCGAGTGAATGAGAAGCCCGTTTTTGTGCGGCTTTATTTAATGTCAGCGCATGGTGAATACAGTCAAGCAGTTCCTGTTCACGAAAAGGTTTTTGAATAAACTCTATCGCTCCTTTTTTCATTGCCTCTACCGCCATAGGCACATCTCCATGGCCGGTAATAAAAATAATCGGTAAAGGGCACTTAAGCGCCTCCAAGCGCTGTTGACATTCCATGCCACTCATACCGGGCATGCGAATATCCAATACGATGCAACCACTTAATTGTTGAATACTGTTACCCTCATGAGCGGATAGAAAGGACTGGGCATTTGGGTATATGGCATTTTTAATATCGACAGAATCAAGCAGCATGCTTAAAGAATCTAACACCGCCTCATCATCATCAATGATGTGTACAACCTGCTCAAAACTAAGAGGGGGTTTGCTATCTTTCATTGTTTTATTCGTCTTCGCTGTAACTGGTTATTTGTGGCTTTGCCGGTAGGGTAAAGCTAAATATGCTACCTTTCGGTTTACCGGGTGTGTGTTTAAGTTCACCGCCGTGAGATTGAATAATAGACTGGCATATGGGTAACCCCATCCCCATCCCTGATGGTTTCGTCGTAAAAAACGGATGAAACAGACGTTCAGCGTTTTGTGCTGAAATCCCATAACCTGTATCGATAACGCTAATTTCAAGGTATTGCTCGTTGAGCCATCGAGTATCAATGACCACCGGATCAGTGGGTTGCTCTTCCATTGCATCTATGGCATTGCGAATAAGGTTAAACAATACCTGCTGTATCTGTATCTGATCAATCATTAGAAAAGGGGCGGGGGATGAATTTAGCGTGACTTGAAAACCGTGGGCTAATAGCCTCGTGTCGACTTTTGCTAAGTCGATTGTTTCTTCAATTAGCGCATTAAAATCAACATAGTCTCGTTCTGAATTACGCTTTTTAACGAATGCTCTCAATCTACGAATGACTTCTCCTGCTCTGAGTGCTTGGTGGCTAATTTTTTCTAACGCGCTGGTTAACTTTTGCTGCTGAAGTGAATGTAAACCTTCGCCACTTGAACGCACTAACATGTTTTTACACGCTTGAGCATAACTACTAACGGCAGACAATGGTTGGTTGATTTCATGTGCAATACCCGCTGCCATTTCTCCCATCGTGCTCAAACGCGTGACATGTGCTAGTTTTTCTCGGCTTGCTATCGCATCAGAACGGGCTTTTACTTGTTCAGATATGTCGCGAATAATTCCTACAAACTGTTTATGGCTGGAGTCTTTAACTTCTCCAACCGATAATTCAATTGGAAATACCGTTCCATCCTTTTTACACGCTTTGACTTCACGGCCTATGCCAATGATTTTTGCATGATTTGTTTTCATATAGTTATCAAGATACTTATCGTGTTCTTCTTGATAAGGCGCTGGCATTAATATCTTTACATTTTTACCTAGTACTTCTTCAACTGAATAACCAAACATACGCTGTGCGGCAGCGTTAAATAATTCAATTCCACCTTTGTGATCAATGATAATCATGGCATCAACGGCGGCATCCAATAACGCGTTTAACTGTGCATTAGCATCTATCGCCGACTGAGCGGAAGAGGGTTGATTAATAGGGTTTGTCACTTAAATACTTGTTCCTGTCAGCTGAAATAGTCTAGCCCTAGGCCTATACGTACTCGTTGATAGGAATCGAAGGGCTTTAAATGACAAAATTAACCAATATTATTTGTTTTTAACAGGTTTATTTAGCGATAGTAACTGGCTTTGTCGCTTACTCATATTTACCATACAGAAATTTATTGATGAAACGCCAACGACTCCGCTATTGCGCTTTTCTGAGCCTTTTTCTGCGCCTTTCTTGCAAATCATTTCTGCGTAATTTTCCTGCACATTCATTAGCTTAAATACATGTATTGAAGCTCACACTAGGGTTGTATTATTAGGACATCTGTTTTTAACAGTGTCAGAACATTTTCGGCTGTGTTTCCCAGTATCTTTGCTTTTAGACCTTTGCGACCGACACTGCCCATTATCACTAGAGCCGCGCCTATATCAGATGCAACGCTAGGTACGATTTTATCTGGGTAGCCTGATTTTATATGAATATTCTTTTCAGCTATCTTAGCCGCGCCAAACATCTGCTTAATCTTAGGGATATACTTTTCCTTTGCCTCTCGTAACGACTTGCTCTTATTGATTAAACCGAGATCCTTTAACACAGGTGACAGTGCCAATCCGAAACAAACATGCAGCGTCATATTATTAGCTTTAGCCAATTTTATACCCGCATCTATCACTTTTTGATTTAACGCTTGTTTGGTTTTTTTGCTTGATGCCAGATCCAGAGTGACCATAATCGATTGCTTCTTTCGCCATTTTTTATCTGCCACTAACAGCAAGGGCGCACTACCATTTCGTAGCAAATGCCAATCAGTAGGGACATAAAAAGCATGTTCACTACGATGCCCCGTCTTAATGATTAAATCATATTGATGGTCAGCACAGTGTTGGGTAACCCAGCCAGCAATATCTTTGCTCCACACCATTTCATCCGTGGTTGTCGATGGTAAAGACGACTCCGCAACCGTTTCATCTAACCATGCTTGGCTTGTCTGAATAATTTTCTGTTTAGCATTATCTAATTCTTGCTTAGGCGTATTATCCGCTAAAATCGATAAGCGCTCATAACAGAAACCTGCAACATGCACCGATGCATTAAACTGACTCGCTAATATTGCCCCGTGGCCCACTGCTTTTTGCAATGACTCCTTACGATCGGCAATCACTAATATGTGGCTAACATTCACAGTATTACTCCTTATTCCATAGACCAAATTATTGATTAGTACCCACCATATTAGCCTAAGGTTTAGGCCTAACGAATGATGTAAAACAAGTTTTTAGTCAAAAACGGCTTTCATCTTAACAAGTGTATGATGCGGTAAATATATGTACCGGAATTTACTTGCTTTTTCTCGACATTATCCTCAATGTTATTCATAAAGTTACGGTTTGGCCGATAACGTTTTAGAGAACCGAAACAGTACAATCAAATTTGCCATTTTTGTGGCGTTATTAGACTAAAGTATATACGCTATAAGCGTGACGTTATTCGGCATACAAGCCGTTGATATATATTAGGAATACAAAAGGACCACTTGATGGCGCAAGCTAGCTCTTCTATTCGTACAGGGTTCAAATTTCATAAACATGCTTTGTTAATTACCCTTGTTTCTATTTTGCTCCTTTTTGCAGCAGCCGTTGCAGTTTTTGAATCACAATTAAGTCAGTCAGTCACGAGCGAATTAAAAAGCACGTTATCCACTGCGGGGGATCAAATTAACCTTCAGGTTCAGGAAAACATTGATAACTATCGCCATGATTTAAGGTTTCTACATGCCACCCCCCCCGTCAGTGGTCTACCTCACGCATTAGAAAATAACGGTATTGATCCGTTCGATAGCGCAACGGCCCAACAATGGAAAACGCGCTTAGAGTCTACCTTCGCCGCATTCTTACACAGCAACAGTGAGTACGATCAACTTAGGATAATCAGCGCAGATGAGCGTGCAATGGAACTCGTACGGGTCGATCGCGTAGATGGTAAAATTGAAGTTGTTCCACCTGAACATTTACAAAGCAAACGCAACAGTGAATATGCCCAAAGAAGTGCTAAGCTTGCTCCCGGCGAAATTTATATGTCGAGAATTTCGTTAAATCGCGAATTCGGAAAGTTAGACTTTCCTTATCGCCCTATGCTTCGCTTATCGCTACCCATTTTTGACGATAACGGAGGTCGTTTTGGCTTTTTAATTGTCAACATTAATGCCCGTAAACTGCTGGATTCAATAAAAAATGTCCCTGAAGAGCCAAACTATTTGATTTTGACCGACAGCGATGGCTACTTCCTGGTGACACCTAATAATGACCACCAATACAGTCGTGATTTGGCACGCGATTATAAATGGGACACCGTCTTTAAACACAATAGTACCTTAGCCGATCATTTTACTCAGGTGGGTTTTACCGAGGATGATAGCGAAAATTATTATGTGTTAACTCGTAAAATATTAGTCACCGGAGATGTAGAAAGCGGCTTTCTATTCGCCAATCTTATGGCTCCAGAAACCTATGTCCACTCAATTGAAATGCAGCGACGCACGACTGTTTATGCATTTTTGTGTTCGATCACAGCTATTATGCTCATCGTACTGAGCTTTTTTAATCGCAGCGCGAGAAAAAGCCAACAACTGGCAGACGAAAGAGCACAATCAGCGGCTATTGTAAGCGCCTCTCAAGATGCCATCATCAGTGTGTCTGTCACGGGCGAGGTGATGAGTTGGAATTATGCCGCCGAGTCGTTGCTAGAACTCAGTGCTCAATCTGCTATTGGAAACTCCCTTATTGAACTCAGTGTATTTGACGATGTAGAGCTAGGGGATATTTTCGAGAAGCTGTCAGACAAAAATACCCAATTGAATGCAGAAACTCAAATTGACACCAAAGAGGGCAGCCAGCGATATTTAGCCCTGTCTTTTTCATCTATCTCTAATGACGATGGTGAAGTGAAAGGCATTGCAATTATCGCCCGTAATGTGACTAATGAACGTATAGCCGACGAAAAAATCAAACAAGCTAACGCCGAATTAGAAGAAAAGGTCGCGGTACGAACCGTAGAGCTACAAAAAGCAAGTCGTGTTAAAAGCGCCTTTATTTCAAATATTAGTCATGAAATGCGCACTCCGTTAAACGGTATTATTGGCACATTGAATTTAGTTAAGCGCGAACCCCTAACTGATAACCAACAACGTTATATTGAAATGACAGAGGTCAGTGTCAATACCTTGTCCACTTTGGTGAATGATGTTTTAGATCTATCTAAAATTGAAGCTGGCAAACTCGACTTAGATTTTAAGTCATTTAACCCGATTAATTTGATTGAAAGTCTGTGTGGCAGCATGGCGGTTAAAGCCCAAGAAAAGGGCTTGGAATTTGTTATCGATGTATCGCGATTAGATTGTGTCTCTATGGTGAGTGATCCCCATAGGTTCTCTCAGATCATGACGAATTTAGTCAACAATGCGATTAAATTTACCGAAAAAGGCTTTATAAAAGTCTCTGCTTACACGCAACAAACCGATTCAGGAAGCGTAATTTTGCATTGTGCGATTGAAGACTCCGGTACCGGTATCGCCAAAGAAAACCAACACAAATTGTTTAGCGCATTCTCACAAGAGGACAGCAGCATTGCTTCTAAACATGGTGGAACTGGGCTGGGGCTGTCTATATGCCGCCAGTTGGTCACGCTTTTAAATGGCGATGTGCGCTTTGAATCTGAGAAAAATAAAGGCAGTACGTTTTACTTCTCTATTAGTTCTGATCTAAAACAATGTAAAATTGCAGCTCCACAGAAGCAACTAATCAACACGTCCAGTGTGGTATTGATCGAGCAAGATGAGCTCTATCAAAGTACCTGTCGCATGATAGAAACCTTGGGGGGGAACATCATCGCCCGTGATGATTTCACCCATGGCTTTGCTCAAACACCAGCGGATACATCTTTTTTACCTGATTATTTTGTTGTCGATCAACAGCACCCGTTTTTACTAAAACTTGATAACGCATGGACAAAAACCATTAATATTAACAATGGTGCAGCCAAAGTCGTGTTACTTAAGCGAGATGGAGAGCCAACAGCTTGGCTGGAAAATATCAAACCTACCGTATTGACCAAGCCAATATTGCGCTCAGAATTTATCCAAAAAATGGCGCTGTTGAATCCGGACGAAACCGCTTTAGCACAGCACGATATGGAACAAGCAAAAGCACAGGCCAAATTTGATACGGCCCACCCAGATGTTCAAAAGATTAAAGGTGCCAGATTACTCATCGTAGATGACAATGAAATCAATATTGAAGTCGCTAAAGGTATTCTAGCGGGCTTGCCCATAACACTGCTTCAGGCAACCAACGGCAAAGAAGCACTGCAACAACTTATTTTAGCTGAGCGCAGAGGCGAAGCGGTCCATTGTGTATTGATGGACTGTCAAATGCCGATCATGAATGGTTATGAAGCCAGCCAGAAAATCAGAAAAGGTGAGGCAGGGGAGTCGTATACAAATATGCCCATTATCGCCATGACTGCTAATGCAATGCTAGGTGAACGGAATAAATGCTTAAGTGCAGGCATGAGTGATTATCTAACTAAGCCCGTCAACGAAGTGACAATGAAAGAAAAAGTCACTAAGTGGACGTTATCTGTGTATCACGCGGCGCAAGGCTAGTTTGTTTACGTTGTAGCACATGTTTACCGACAGAGTGTTGTCGATTATATCGGCAAGTTAATCTTGGGCAGTGCAATACAACGTATACAAGGTATCAATAATGGCTTTTACTTCTTTACTGGCCAAGGAGTAATAAATGGTTTGCGCCTCTCGCCTTGTTACCACAAGGTTCTCTCGACGCAAACCGGCCAAATGTTGAGACAAACTTGACTGCGCAATAGTGACTTGTTCATTTAATTCTGATACCGACATTTCACCTCTACTCAATAAACACAACAGCAACAACCTATGTTGATTGGCCATGGCTTTTAATAGAGTGGCTGCCTCTTGGGCATTATCACGCATTTCTTCAAGGTTCATTACAACGATTTTCCTGGGCACACTTTATGATGTTGTTAAATTTCGAAGCGACAAGCATACCAACGACCATAGACAGTATAAAAATAAATATAGAAAAATGACCTTTGCTTATATTAGCGATCGCGGGCCCCGGGCAAATACCAGTTATACCCCAGCCTATACCAAAAATGACGGCGCCCATCACTAAGGAACCATCTATCTTTATTTTACTTGGTAGATGGAATTCACGGCCTAGTAAAGGCGTACGTTTACGACGTATAACTAACCAATACAATGGCATGTAAACAATGATGGCGCCAAGCATAACGAACGCTAAGGCAGGATCCCAAGCGCCCAACACATCCAAAAAACCAATTACACGGGCTGGGTCAACCATGGTCGAAACGGTTAAGCCGGCACTAAATAGTAATCCCGAAATTAGAGCCATAAAATTTTGTTTAGTGCTATTAACCTCAATACTCACCGCGGAAAATACCTGCTTTTTATCGTTAATCTCTCCCATCATATACCCCCAAAACCATGTTTGATGAGTGTGACAGTAGCGAACGCACTTAGCATAAATATGCAGGTAGCTAAAATAGAGCGAGAAGACAAACGACTAATTCCACAGATACCGTGACCACTGGTACAGCCAGAGCCTAATTGTGTGCCAAATCCCACTAGAATGCCCCCGAACAACATAACCAAAGTATTGTTTAAAGGTGAATCTGTTGTATCGAAAGCACCTACAATAGTATCAGGCAATGTAAAGCCAAACGGCTGAGCTAAAAGAGGGCCCATTATGAGGCCAGCAATAAAATACCAGCGCCAATGATTCCCTGAGCTTGAAGTTGCCAAAGCTGTATAAGCGATACCGGAGACTCCTGCGATACGACCATTAAATAACAGCAGTAAAAATGCGCCTAAGCCAATTAAACCACCTCCAATAAATGCGTGAAAAAACACCTCAGTTAACATTTCCCTTTCCTATTACACATGTTATATCGTACATTCTTAATATACGATATAAATACTGTTTTAAGCAATTAAAACGTTTATAAAGATCAGCCGTTTTACACATATTGTAAGACGCGAGCACACCACCAAGCGTACTTTTAGTACGTATTACTCTTGGTGATTGGCTACGGGTATGGTGCTCATCAGCATCGTAACTGACTTTGTTTTAACGCTATTAAGTCTGGTTACTATGATTTATAGTTTTGCTAAGTATCTGATTTTTCACAAACTGCATGATTTTTCATAAACCGCACTCAGGAGACATCGGTTGAAGAACGAAACTTCGAAGTATCGACGAGATATGGGAACCCTTGGCGTTCTCTTTATTGTGGTTAATGGCTTAATTGGTGCAGGTATATTTGGTCTGCCCGAAGCACTTCATGCTGCCGTTGGCACTTTTGCGCCTTGGTTGCTTCTGATAGGCGGTCTTCTTGTTATGGCCATCGTTGTCTGTTTCGCACAGCTGACAAAGCTCACCGACCGCTCGGGCGGACCTCAACGCTACGTTGGTGACGCGTTTGGCGACTATCCTGGGTTTGTGATCGGCTGGACTTTCTTTGCCGCTAGGCTGATAAGTCAAGGCGCAAACGTTCTGGTGTTAGTTGCCTATGCTGCCGCCCTGTGGCCAATTGTGGGTGAAGGGCCGGCAAAAATCGCTTTGATCGTCGCCGTACTTGGAGGGCTCACCATTATCAACGTTGTTGGTATAAAACGGGTAGTCGCCGTATTAGGCGCCATGACACTGTTTAAAATTCTGCCTTTACTGATATTGATGTTCGTGGGTATTAGCGCAGCGCCCGGCGCAGAGAATGTAGTGCTACCACAATTCAGTGCTGTTGAAGGAATTGCGCTGGCGGCGCTTTACGCATTTGTCGGCTTTGAAAATGCAACAATACCGGCAGGTGAGACTAAGGAACCTCAACGCGCTATGCCACGCGCCCTAATGATTGGCTTGGCCGTTGTCACGCTAATGTATTTCGGATTGCAATGGGCATACAGTCATAGTGTGATTGCAGGGACAGGCACAGATGCACCGCTGACTTCATTAGCCGGCGAATATGGAGGAGACATCGGTGCTTCGCTTATTGCTGCAACTATAGTAATGAGTGTACTTGCCAACCTTACTGCGGGGCATACCTCGGCGAGCCGCATGCCTCCGGCACTGGCCGATGACGGATTGTTACCAGATTGGTTCGCCAAGGTGTCACGCTGGGGCACGCCTGCCAACTCAATTATCTTTTTTGGGGTAGGGGCTGTGCTATTTTCGTTATGGGACGATTTCTTAGTGCTCGCTGCCATAAGCACACTGGCACGATTACTCGCGTATATTTTATCGATTATTGCATTGCCCATATTACGCAAACGCGCAAATTATCCCGCGATTAACCTGACAATTGTGATTGCAGCTCCTGTAGCGTTAACACTAAGCGTTTGGTTAGCGACACAAACTAATATTCAGCAATGGCAGACCCTAGGTGGCTTTTTGTTGGCAGGCACACTGTTATTTTTTATCGCACGAAGAAGCAGCCGTCCCGCAGTATGAAGCCGTTAAGCGAAGATTCAATCAAAGGTCTATGAGGCAAAATGTGGTTAAATAACAGAAACGACATGAGACACAATATTCAATACGTTAGTAATCATTCTTTCCTTTGAATGCAAATTAGTATCGATTGATATTTTTCTACGAACGTTTTAATAGGATTTTACAAACATGAATAGTACAAGAAGTCTATCTTTAGTAATTACATTGCTGTTTGGAACCAACTTATTTGCTACTACTGTTGAAACAAGTATCACGTCTGAAGTACTTGGTGAAGAGCGGAATATTTTGATTTCATTGCCTGATGATTACGCTGAGGAATCAAGAAGCTACCCTCTACTAATTAGTCTTGACGGAGAAACACAGAGTAAGTTGGTATTCGGTACTGTAGATTGGATGTCTAATCAGACCGGTGAAGTTGACAATTTAATCACAGTGTCTATCCCAAATGTAAACAGAAATAGAGATTTCACGTCTGACATACCTGAAGGTCAAAATGCTCAAGACTTCAGTGGTGCAGCTTCTTTTCAAAAATTCATCTTGGATGAATTGATACCCATGGTGGAAAGAAAATACCGGGTTTCAGGTTTTAAAGTGATTTATGGGCATTCTGCTGGGGGGTTATTTGTTTTAGATACTGTAGTTAAGTATCCACAGCTGTTTGATGCAGCCATTGTTTTAAGTCCGTTCTTAAATTTTAATCGAGCAAGTTTTTTTAGTCGACTCGAAAGTGGATTCGAACTAAAAAAATACAATAACATGTTTATTTTTCTCGCAACTGGTGACGAGCCCATGTTGAAATCATCTATAACGCAACTAATAGAGAGATTTAATCTAGTCACAAATGACTCAGGTTTTTATACTGAATTTCATGAGTTTGACGAGGAAAGCCATATGTCCGTTGTTTCTGTTGGGTTAAGAAAGGGTCTGAACAGAATCGCAGAATATAGAGGCTGGGTATTGCCTAAGGATATCAAGGGATCTGATTTTGACGGTATCGTCTCACACTATAATAAATTAAGCATGAAGTTCGATAGTGAGATTGCGATACCTCCAAGGGTAATAACTTCTCTTGTTGATGAGGCCGTAAAAAAGGGAAATTTTCAAAAAGCTATCGATATAATGCAAAATCAGGTTTCCAAAAGTCCTAAATCTGAAGTTATAAATAAGGATTTGGGAATTCTTTACATTCAAAGTGGGGATATTAATGAAGGACTCAAACACTTAAATGCTGCGCTAGATATTGCAAAGCTCAAGAAAAGTGCTTCTGTGGAAGAGCTTGAAAGTACAATTAAGTACGTTGAATCGCTTAAATGAATTTAATGTTTTTTAAGAAATACTTAGCCGCTTTGTAAAAAGCGCATATGTTTAAAAACAGACAGCGAAAATACAGTGCTTAGAAAGCAAAATTTCCAACATCGTTAAACGGCGAATCATCAATGAGGCTTTTTTATGCTCATGGTCAAAAGTATCAGAGGGTCGGCAACGATTCTGACGAAATCCTCCAAAAAGTGGCTCAACCATCTGTTTTACTGTACTAAAATACCTATTCCAGTTTGTGCAGACGATACGTTACCTGCCGTAATCCCACACCCAGTAACCAAAAGCTGCGGCACATAAAAGCCATATGACAATAACGACTGCGGCCGCAACTTGACTAGTTGGTTTGGATGCTGCTTTGGCTGCTTTCGAGCGACTCACCTCTATCACACTTGATGGCGTCAGTTTGATGACAAGGATGATGCCCAACGGCAGCAGGATGATATCGTCAAGATATCCCAGGATCGGTATGAAATCCGGAATGAGATCGATTGGGCTTAAGGCGTATGCTGCAATTGCGAGCGCAAGCAGGCGAACGAGGATCGGGGTATTCGGGTCTCGCGCCACAAAATAGACAGTCAGTGCATCATGTTTGATGCGTTTTGCCGCAGCCCGCAGTCGGCCGGTGAGCACCGTAGACATTTATCTTCTCCTTGCGCGATTGGCATTGCCCACAAAACTAAAGGATGGTCGGGCCGACGCCGACATAGCGGGCTATTTAGCCCCGTGTGTTTGCAGTTGTTTCAACTGCCCCTGGAGGACAGCTTGCTCTTGAAGCAGGTGGCGATTTTCATCGTCGAGGAGCTGATTTCGATCGTCAACCGCCGCCATCCGCTCTCCGAGGTCGGAGATCCGCTGCTGGCAGGCCGCGAGATGTTTTTCAGAATCCGTTAGGGCCGCACCAAGCTTCTCCCGGTGTTCGGCGTCGCTATCTCGCTCCAGCTGGAGGCGGTCGACTGTCGCTTCCAGCGTTTCTGTTCGCGTTGCCCATTGTGTTATGACGGCCTGGCTCGCGTGCAACTTTTCTTTCAAGTTTTCAGCGTGATCCTGACTGGCCTCATAGCGCTGGTTTATTTGGTCGCGATGTTGTCTCAGCGTGTCGCGATCCTGTTCGCTGGAACGGAGCTGCTGCGTCAGCTGATCCACCTGACCCTCCAGTCCTGACTGGGTCCTGTGAAACTGATCCCGTTCATGACGGCGATCCTCGGCAATCTCCTGCTGGTAGTGCTCGAAATGGCTGCGGATATCGCGGTTTTCCTGCTTCATCTCTTGGACGGTTGCAGTGGTCTCACTGAGTTTCTCCTGACTTGCCTCCAGTTTGGACGTGAGTGAGGCCGCCCGGTGCTGTTCCTGTTGCAGAGCGTGGGCCTGGGCATCGCTTTCGTTGCGAAGCGCTTCATTGGCCTTCTCCAGTCCGCAGCGTTGCTCTTCCAGTGACTCGCACCGCTGCCGCACCTCTTCCAGCTCGGTGCGCCATTGCTGTTCCAGCGTCTGGTGCGCTTCGCGCTCCTGCGTAATACGTTCATCGGCCGCGTATTGAGCTCGCTCATGCAGGGCTTTCACGGCGGCCACCAAGTCAGCCGGGAGTCCGTTCAGATGCGCTGCGGCTTCGCTGCCTGTTTTCCAACGTTTCAGCATTGGCCCAAGCGTGCTGCGACTGCCGGTACCGAGTTCCGATCGCACCCGGTCGACAGTAGGCTCGTCACCGCGTTGGCGGACGCGTTGCGCAGCGTTGGCGACATCCTGGTAGGTAATTCCGGCGCGGGCCATGACATGCCTCATTTTTTTCATATAACGTGATATGTAATATTACGTTATTTATGAGATAATTAACAAAGTTAATTTAAGAAACATAACGCACGTTAAAGTGCATTAACGTGCGTTAGAGTGTGGTCTGCTCTATTCTGCCCCTGTAACACCGGTACACCACCGGCTCTTGAGAGCACGCCTCGAATTGGAGTGATCATGGATCCAAAACCCACCACCAGGTCCACATTACGTAATACGGAAAAGACCCTGTTAGCCGATTCGGCTAATCGGTACATCCACATGGCCACCACGGACAACACGCGCCGAACCTACCGTGCGGCCATTCGAAGCTTTGAGCGCTGGGGCGGACGTCTACCGACACAGCCGGCGACCTTGGCGGCCTACCTGTCCGACCAGGCAGTCGCGCTTAATCCTCGCACGCTGGATGTCTACCTGACGGCCCTGGGGCGCTGGCACCAGACTCAGGGATTGCGTGATCCCGCTCGGGACCCTGGCGTGCGCAAAACGTTGGAAGGGATTCGTCGCGTCCATGGTCGGCCGAAACGGCAAGCCCGGGCGCTGCGCCTCGAACACATTGCCGTCTTTCTGCAAACACTCCAGCAGCAGCCTGACTCGCTCAAGAAGCATCGCGACTGGGCCCTGCTGCAGGTCGGTTTTTTTGGGGCGTTTCGCCGCAGTGAGTTGGTGACTATTGAAGTGGAGGATTTGTCGTGGGAGCCGGAAGGGCTTGTGGTGACTCTGCCGCGCTCGAAAACGGATCCTCACGGTGAGGGGCTAAAGCGGGCCCTGCCTCGGGGCAACGGGCCGGTCTGCCCGGTCAGTGCCCTCGAAAACTGGCTAAAGCGCGCGGGCATTCACGAAGGACCCGTCTTTCGAGCCGTCAATCGCTGGGATCGGTTGCAACCCCAAGCCCTCTCAGGCGGGTCAGTGAACCGTATCCTGAAGGCGCTCGGGGAAACCTGCGACCTGGACTTCGTGCCGACCCTGAGCAGTCACAGCTTCCGGCGCGGTTTATCCACCGCCGCCGCGCGGGAGAAGGTCGACTTTGCGCAGATCAAGCGTCAGGGCGGCTGGAAGCATGACGGGGCGGTGCGGGGCTACATCGAGGAAGGGCAGCAGTTTACGGACAACGCCGCAAGCACCCTGCTGGCCAAAGTTGCTAGCCTGATCGAGGGCTCCGATTAATGTTTAGTATGACAGTGGTTGGCTACCCATCCTGAGAGAGTTCGCAATGCATTGGACAGGTATGGACTATCACAGTCACATGCACAAGTGATGCGTTATCCGTTTGGATACGATCGCGGTAATGACCGGGCGGCTGAGGGTCATGGGTAACGACCGCGACAATCGCAGCATACAAGTTAGGCCCAATCGACCAAACATGAAGATCACTCACGCGCGTATCGCCGCATTCTACCGCTCGTTTAACGCCCTGCTGGATACCGGTTTGCTGTTGATCGAGTAACACGCGCGATGTGGCTTTCAATAATCCCCAAGACCACCGGGTAATGAGAATGGCACCGACGATACCCATTGCCGGGTCCATCCAGTTCCACCCGGCGTATTTACCCGCAAGCAGAGCCACGATGGCCAATACAGAGGTGAGCGCATCGGCCAACACGTGGAAATAGGCCGCACGGCGGTTGTGGTCGTGATGGTCATGAGAGTGGTGTGAATCGTCTTCCTGGTGGGCATGACTGTGGTCATGGTGGTCGCCAAGAATTTATGCCGACACGCCGTTGACGATCAGTCCGATGATCGCTACGAAAATAGCGCCGTTGAACGAAATCGTGACCGGATGGATAAAGCGATCAATGCTCTCAACCACCATGAAGAGAGCGAAGCCGGCCAGGAGTACGGCGCCCGTGAACCCTCCCAGCGCATTCACTTTGCCGGTACCGAAACTGAACCGCGAGCTCGATGCGTTTGAGTTCGGCAACCCCGTTGGGGCGAATCACACCGGCGAGTTGTAGAGCCTGGAAAGCACTGTGGGGCGCGTTATCCAGTGGGTGGCGCGTCCTTTTTATTTGGGCCAGTAGATGTGACGATCATCAACGACAAAGTCATGCTCGTGAGCCCTCGGATGGCACCAAGGCATTTTGACATTTTAAGGCCAGTTTTAACGGGACGATCTCGCGATCACTTCTGACCCATCCGATTTCGATATATCTCAAGATCGTCCCGCAGTGGTTCCAGATCATAGCCGGCTGCGCTGGCTTGGCTGAGCAGGTCCGCGATCGGATAGTGAGCCGCCTTGGCATAGGCCCACAAGTGGATGGCGCGCTTCCCGGTGCGACAATAGCCGAGAACCGGGTCCGTGGATGATTGCAAAGCGCTGGCAAAAGCCTCGATATCCTCAGGGGCGTACTTTCCCGGTTCGACTGGAATTTCGTACCACGTCATGCCCAGGGACTCTGCCTTGTTTTTCAGGGTTTGGGTATCAGGCTGGTCGTCCGTTTCATTTCGAGCTCTGCTGGCAATAATCGTGCGGAAACCCGCGTTTGCCAGTTGTTCAATATCGTCAATACCAGGTTGCGCCGTTACACTAAAGCGCTCATCAAGTTGTTTGATATCCATCGAATATCTCCTTTAATTTCAGGGAACTTCTGAATAAGTTTATGTCAGCTCATAGCGGCTGGGTTTATCCAAAAAGAGACCGGCGAGAATGCCAGCAAGGATCGCTATCGCCAGGGCACGATCGAGGCCGGACTCAGTACTCAATGCAGAGTGCTGCGCCATTGGGTAACAATCCATGCTTACAAACGTCACGGTTGCTTTCCGCATGCCAGATTTGCAGGCACGGCAACATCCATCAGTTTGGGGTCGGGCAAGTTAAGATTATTCATGATCCGGGCGTACTCGGCTTCCGATTTGCCCGCCAGACGTGGGTTGTAATGCTTCTCCTCGTAGATGGAGGAGCTCAGCATTCCTTTGTAGTCATGCGCTGGATATACCAACGTATCGTCAGGTAAGCGGAACAGTTTGTTAACGATAGAATCGTAGCTCTTGCGTGGGTCGCCGCCCTGAAAATCAGTCCGGCCACTACCGCGAATCAATAACACATCGCCAGTGAATACCGCCTTCTGGTCGCCCTGATTCCAGTAAAAACTGAAGGATTCATCAGTGTGACCCGGAGTGTAAATGGCTTCCAACCGAATGCCGTCGATATCAATTCGATCACCTTCCGATACATGTTCTGATACGCATTCCGCGTTAGTAAATTCACCCATGATGGTGACGCATTGGGTGGCGTCACGCAGATCACCAAGGGCAGTGACGTGGTCAGCATGAGTGTGGGTATCAATCGCCCGGACAAGCTTAAGATCAAGTTGATTAATTAACCCAAGATAGGCCTCCGTCGACTCTTTTACGGGGTCGATGATGAGCGCTTCTCGACCCCGGCCGGACGCAATGAGATAGGTGTAGGTGCTGGATGTTTTGTCGAAGAACTGACGGAACAGCATGAATTTCAACCTTGCGAAAAACGCTAAAAGATATAAGGGTGTAACTAAATGTAATAATAGCAAAGGTAGCTGTCAATCGCAGGGCGAGTGGGCGCCATGCCTAGTGTCTCGCCCTTCGGGAGGCCCTGCTTTTTTTGGTTGGTGAGGTTAGCGTACCTCCCTTCAGCCCTTAATTTTGTGTACGCCTCGTTCACGGACTGTCTTGTTCTTTAATCAGGTAAAAGCCGAGTTTTCAAGCCCATCCTGGAGCGATGTGATTAATGGGCATTCAACATTCCCACGCTGAGCGCAGCATTCCTGCACTAACCCGTCCAGAGCGCGCTCGATACGCTGCAGGCTTGAAATTTTCTGTCGCACACTGGCGAGCTTCTGCTCGCCCAGTACCCGTGCTTCATCGCAATGGGTGCCGTCTTGCAGTGTTAGCAGTCCTCCGATTTCATCCAGGCTGAAGCCCAACCATTGGGCCGTTCGAATGAACTGAAGACGCGCCAACGCCTGATCGTCGTAATGGCGGATGCTTCCATAGGGTTTGTCAGGCTCTGCCACCAGTCCCCGGCGCTGGTAATAGCGGATGGTTTCCACTCCGATATTGGCGGCCTTGGCCAGGGCGCCAATGGTCATTGAACGTGGTTTCTTGGACATAGGGGGTTGATTCCGTAGCTGACTACGGGAGTAACCTTATCTCAGTCATCCATCTCATGAAAGGAGCCAACGTAATGTCTGAGCCCAAATCCGGTCGCGGTTCGCTGATCGCAGGGGGCGTTGCCGCCGTCCTGGCATCCGCCTGCTGTCTTGGTCCCCTGGTTTTAATCGCGTTAGGAGTTTCAGGCGCCTGGATCGGCAATCTGGCCGCCCTGGAACCCTATCGGCCCTGGTTCATCGGTGCGGCACTGGTGGCCATGGTGTTTGCCTGGCGCCGGATATACCGGCCTGCACAGGATTGCCAGCCGGGCGATGTTTGCGCGGTGCCGCAAGTACGCACAACCTACAAGGTTGTTTTCTGGATTGTCGCGCTGCTCATTCTGACTGCGCTGGCGTTCCCTTATGTTTTACCCCTATTTTACTGAGAGGCATAGCACCATGAAAAAATCACTGATCGCCACAGCGTTATTCCTGTTCGTTAGCCTGCCGGCCCTGGCAGCACCACAAACCGTCACCCTGTCAGTCCCTGGCATGACCTGTTCGGCCTGCCCGATCACCGTCAAGGCCGCTCTCAACCGGGTGGAGGGCGTGACCTCTGTGGATGTTCGTTATGAAGAACGCGATGCGACGGTCACCTTCGACGACGAGAAAACGACCGTTGAGGCACTGACGCAAGCCACCACCAACGCCGGCTATCCGTCCACGCTGAAACAATCTCAGGCAAAACAGGAGTAACCATGGCAAACCCCAAAACCCTGTTGCGGGTGAGCGTCATCGGCACGGTGCTGGTCGCCCTGTGCTGCTTTACCCCAATACTGGTGGTTTTGCTGGGAACCTTAGGCCTGACAGCCCTCACCGGCTATCTCGACTACGTGCTTTTGCCCGCACTGGTCTTTTTTATTGGCCTGACCTGCTATGCCGTCTGGCGTAAAAAGAAACACGACGCCTGCTGCGATAGCCCTTCAACCAAGGAGTAACGTTTATGAGTGACAACAACCTGCACATTGCGGTGATTGGCAGCGGTGGCAGTGCCATGGCTGCGGCCCTGAAAGCGACGGAGCGCGGTGCCCGGGTGACGCTGATTGAGCGCGGCACCATCGGCGGAACCTGCGTCAACATTGGTTGCGTACCGTCCAAAATCATGATCCGGTCGGCGCATATCGCCCACCTTCGCCGGGAAAGCCCGTTTGACGACGGACTGAGTGCCCAGGCACCGGCGGTGAATCGTTCAGCCCTTCTGGCTCAGCAACAGGCCCGGGTGGAGGAGCTGCGCGAGTCCAAGTACCAGAGCATTCTCAACGACAATGCCGCGATTACCGTCCTCAAGGGCGAGGCGCGGTTCGTGGACGAGCGCACACTGACGGTTACGCTCAACGACGGCGGCGAGCAGACGGTGCACTTCGACCGGGCCTTTATCGGCACCGGTGCCCGGCCCGCCGAACCGCCTGTTCCGGGGCTATCCGAGACGCCCTATCTCACGTCCACCAGTGCGCTGGAGCTGGATCACATTCCCGAGCGCCTCGTTGTGATTGGTGCCTCGGTGGTGGCCATAGAGCTGGCTCAGGCCTTTGCCCGCCTTGGCAGTCGGGTCACCATTCTGGCCCGCAGCCGGGTGCTGTCTCAGGAAGACCCGGCGGTGGGTGAAGCCGTGGAAGCGGCCTTCCGTCGCGAGGGCATCGAGGTGCTCAAGCAGACCCAGGCCAGTGAGATTACCCACAATGGCCGGGTGTTCACCCTCCAAACCAACGCCGGCACCCTGGAGGCGGAGCAACTGCTGGTGGCCAGTGGCCGCACACCCAATACCGAGAACCTGAACCTGGAGGCCGTCGGCGTGGCTACCGAGCGCGGCGCGATCCGGATCGACAACCACCTGCAAACGACCGCGTCCGGCATTTATGCAGCCGGGGACTGCACCGATCAACCCCAGTTCGTCTACGTGGCTGCCGCCGGTGGTAGTCGGGCCGCCATTAACATGACCGGCGGTGACGCCAGCCTCGACCTCAGCGCCATGCCCGAGGTGATCTTTACCGATCCACAAGTGGCCACCGTCGGTCTGTCCGAGGCGGAGGCCCAGGCTCAGGGATACGACACCGACAGCCGCACCCTGACCCTCGATAACGTGCCCCGGGCCCTGGTTAACTTCGATGCCGGGGGCTTCATCAAGATGGTCGCTGAGCGTGGCAGCGGACGATTGCTGGGTGTCCAGTCCGTCGCGGGCGAAGCCGGTGAGCTGATCCAGACGGCCGTCATGGCGCTGCGTGCGCGTATGACCGTGAACGACATTGCCGATGAGCTGTTCCCGTACCTGACCATGGTGGAGGGGCTCAAGCTCTGTGCCCAAACCTTCACCAAGGACGTGAAGCAATTGTCGTGCTGTGCGGGATAAGACGGTGCCGCCAATGTATAACATGGATGAGATCGTGGAACGGCTGGGTCTGACCGGCGAAAGGGAAGCCGCGCTTCATGTGACGCTGTTGCGCGAGCTTGCCCTGGGACAACCGGTCACTGTTGAGCGGCTCGCGAAGTCGCTCAACTGGACGACTGATGAGGCAGAGTTGGTGCTGGAAAAACTGCCCTGCGGGACCATCGAGTACGACGGCCAGGGACGGCTGATCGGCTCCGGCATCACACTGCGAGAAACCCCGCATGCATTTGTTGTCAACGATCGGCCACTTTATACCTGGTGTGCACTGGATGCCTTGATGTTTCCAGCTGTCATCGGCGAACGGGCGCAGGTGCAATCGCGTTGCCCGCAGACGAACAACCCGGTCACCTTGACGGTTACGCCACAGGGAGTGGTTTCGCTTGAGCCGGAGGACGCGGTCGTCTCTTTAGTCTCGGTGGCCGCAGCGGGAGACATTCGAAGTGCGTTTTGTTGCGACGTCCATTTCTTTGCTTCACGGCAGGCCGGGGAGGCCTGGGGGCGGGATAAAATGCATGTGCACATGGTGAGTGTTCAGGAAGGTTTCGAACTGGGGCAGCGGATTGCGCACCTTATACTCAACAGGGCAAGGAGTGACCAACATGGGAGCTAATACCCGAATGGTAAACCCCAACCTTGAAGGTGGGCCGGGGGCGCAAAAAGAAGGCTGTGTCATTTCCGAAGCGGCCCGTCTCTGCGGCCTGTCAGTGCATCAGATCCGGACTTATCTGGACATGCGATTGGTGTACGCCTGTGGCACCACTCAGGGGGGCTCTCGCTTGTTCGATGACGGCTGCCTGCAACGGTTGGCGTTGATCCGCTCCTGTCGTGAAGCCGGTCTCGGTCTCCCCGAGATTGCCGAATTTATACAGGCGCTCGACAACGGGGATAAAGGGCAGTGTCGAGCCGTCGAACGGCAAATTCAACACACAATTGCTGTTAAACGAGCCGCACTGAATCGCTGCACCCAGGCACTCACCAAGGCGGCGCATGGAGTGAAGTTGAGCGCTCTCAAAGGGCCGTAAGTTGAGGTGGCACCGGACAGTGGCCGAATTGGGCTTTTGCAGGGAGTCGTAACTCTTCAATGCATTGGAGGTGGTTTATGACGAACAATGAGCGCGAACCGACAGAAGTATCCCGGTCGCGCAATGGTTACTTGTGGGGGATATTGGCCGTGCTCAGTTGCCCCTGTCATTTGCCGATTCTCGCCATCGTGCTGGCTGGCACGAGCGCCGGCGCTTTTCTCGGGGAGCACTGGGTAATCGTGGGTATCGCGCTGACCGGCCTGTTCGTGCTGTCGCTGAGCCGACTACTAAGGGCCTTCAGCAAGTAACGGTCCGGTGTCGTATCCGGTATGGATCGCGGCCCACTGTATGTCAGATGCTAATCACGCGAGTTTACATTTACATAATAGCTGGAGAAAACTAAATGAATTTCGACAATCAACTGTTAAGTAAAGAGAAATACATACCACTTATACTCCGGGTCATTGTTGGCCTATTGTGGGTTTGGATGGGCATCGTTCCCAAGCTAATTTATCCTGAACCGAGAGTTGCGATGGTGAGTAAAAGCTGGGTAATTGATTTGCTACCCATGAGTCCGGCGCATTTCATCTTTATTCTGGCAATAGCCGAAATAATAACTGGAGTAATGCTTCTCTTAGGCCTGTTCACAAGACTTGCTTCAATAGCACAAGCATTAATGATTATTATGATTATTGTCGGTGTTTGGAATATCGCTGCGATGCATGGCATTACTTCTCCTCATGCACATTTGCTTATGAAAGATATTCCATTATTCGGGATAAACATGGTGTTAATAATTACTGGCGGAGGTCTGTACTCCATAGACAATTGGAGAAAACAGAGTAAGGGTGTTTAAAACTCTGAAGACTCTGATTGAAGTGTTCGACATAGGCGATAATATAGCTCTCGTCAACCGCATAGGATCGTTGCCGCCATGAACCAGTTAACCCTCTCCGAAGCCGAGTACCAGACCAAGAAGAGCAAAATTCGCCGCGAAATCTTTCTCGAACGAATGGACACGTTGATTCCCTGGAAACAGCTGGAGAAGAACGTAGCGCATTATTACCCAAAAGGTCAGGACGGACGGCCTCCTGTCCCGTTGTCTTCCATGCTGCGCGTTCATTGTATGCCATTGTTCTATAACCTGAGCGATCCGATCTTGAAATGCAGTCAACGCCGCGCGATCTAGACTCGCCCGAGGCTATCGCCGAAATGCTGGACGCCTTCTACCGGAAGGTCCTGGCCGATGATCGCCTGCGTCCGCTGTTCTTGGATGTGGCAGAAATTGACCTCAGAACGCACCTGCCGTGTATCCGCGCCTATTGGTGCAAGCTGCTGCTCGGCGAACGCGACGGCTACCAGAGCAACATGGTCGCCCGCCACTTGGCGTTGCACGAGCAACACCCTTTGCAGCTAGATGACTTTGAGCGCTGGCTGGAGCTGTTTCGGGAGACCGTGAACGCAGATTTTACAGGGCCGAGCGCAGACCGCGCCAAGACATTAGCAACACGGATCGCGGGGAATCTTGTGCGACTTACACGTTCACCTATCAGCACGTAACGGACGATCGCACAACCCACTTGCATCGGGAAGCTGAATCATAAGACATCGCAAAACACTTTTTCGGGTTCGATAAGGAGTCACAACCATGAGTCATTCCAACGACCAAAGCTTCGGTGACGACGGTCACCTGAACGGGATTTTTGACCAACTTGACGTCCCTGAGGACGTTCGCAGGCGTCTGGCCCAGGCGCAGCAAACCGTACAAATCAACATCCCGATCCGCATGGACGACGGCGCCTTGCAATTCTTTCCGGCCTGGCGCATTCGTTACGACGACACGCGTGGGCCGGGCAAAGGGGGCATCCGTTTCCATCCGGACGTGAGCTCGGAAGAAGTCACTGCGCTGAGCTTCTGGATGACCATCAAGTGCGCCGTGGTGGACCTGCCATTCGGCGGTGCCAAAGGTGGTGTTCGGGTCGATCCCAAGGCGCTCTCCCGACTGGAACTGGAACGTCTGTCGCGTGGCTATATCCGCGCTTTTCATGACCTTATCGGGCCGAACAGTGACATCCCGGCACCGGACGTCAACACCAACGACACCATCATGGGCTGGATGGCCGACGAATTTGCCCAGATCGAACGCCGTCAGGTACCGGCCACCATCACCGGCAAGCCTTTAGGGCTGGGCGGTTCCAGGGGACGCACCGCGGCCACCGGACGTGGCGCGCTGCAGGTGCTTGATCTGTGGGCCGAGCGCCGCGGCAAAACCCCTGAAGAACTCCGTGTGGCGGTCCAGGGTTTCGGCAATGCCGGTTATCACTTCGCCCGACTGGCCCGCGAGCGCGGCTATCGGATCGTCGCGCTGTCGGATTCCCAGGGTGCCATTCATGCCGCTGACGGACTTGATCCAGACCCGATCTGGCGCCATAAACACAAAAACCGGGAGCTCAAGGGCATGGTTTACTGTGATGAATCGATCTGCCAGGAAGCCGACGTCGAGCAACTGACCAACGACGAGCTGCTGGCGATGGATGTCGATGTACTGGTACTAGCCGCACTGGAGGACGCCGTCACCGAGCAAAATGCCGCGACCGTGAACGCCGCCACGATCCTGGAAATCGCCAACGGGCCCGTCAGTAATGAGGCCGATGATCAACTAGCCAAACGCGGCGTCGAAGTGCTACCGGATGTATTGGTCAATGCCGGCGGTGTGATCGTCAGCCATCTGGAATGGGTGCAGAATCGCATCGGTGATACCTGGTCCGAAGACGAAGTCAATCGGCGCCTCACCGAACGCCTGGCCCGCGAGGCCGCCGCCTGTTTCGACCGGGCGGAGGAAGATAACATAACGCTGCGGACTGCGGCCTATACACAGGCCATCGGCCGCATCGCCGAGGCCATGACCCAACAAGGCACTCAGGGCTATTTCAACCATCATCAAGGATAGACGGTAAAGTCGTGCTCGGTAATGAGGTGGTCATACGGCTCGGGGTCTTCACGGGCATTCTGTGTGTCATGATACTTGCCGAAGCCGCCGCGCCACGTCGCGACCAGCGCTACACTCGCCGGCAACGGTGGCCACATAACCTCTTGATGGTCGTGGTGGATACCCTGGTGGTTCGGCTATTGTTTCCCGTGGCCGCCGTCGGAGCGGCGGTGATGGCGAATGAGCAGGCGTGGGGACTGTTAAATCTGGCCAATCTGCCAGTTTGGTTGTCGGTCCTTCTGGGGACGATCGCGCTTGATCTCGCAATCTACTTTCAGCATCGCATCTTTCATGCCGTGCCCTGGCTCTGGCGCTTGCATCGTATGCACCACGCGGATCTGGAATTTGACGTAACGACGGGCCTGCGTTTCCATCCTCTGGAAATTGTGCTTTCCATGGTCATTAAAATCTCCGTCGTGGTTGCGCTGGGAGCACCTGCGATCGCGGTACTGATTTTCGAGGTGATTCTCAATGCGACCTCAATGTTCAACCACGGAAACGTACGATTGCCTCAAGGACTGGAGCAAAAGTTGAGACCGGTGGTTGTTACGCCGGAAATGCACCGCGTGCACCATTCGATTGTTCCTGAAGAGACAAATAGCAACTTTGGTTTTAATTTGCCTTGGTGGGACCGGCTTTTTGGCACCTATCGCGATCAGCCTGCCGCTGGCCATATTGGAATGATCATCGGCATCGAGGATTTTCGCGAGCCGCAGGACCTCCGGTTGGATCAGATGCTGATTCAGCCATTTCGTCGGACCCACCGACGGCCTTGATTGTAATGGGCAATAGGATTTTCAGGAATTATTGATCTTTTATTCGGCCAGAGAGGTCCCTTAAAAGGGCCGAAATATCAAGGGATTGTCCATGAGTAGCCTCCATGAAACCGCCTATCCAAGATTGAAAGCGGCCGTCTCCGACCAGGAACTGGCAGAAATTTATACACCCACGGTCAAGGAACGATCTTTTGCCAGACAACATGGTCGAACACCCGCTGCTCGGGGCGCTCTGCTCATTCTCCTGAAAACAGTTCAGCGTTTGGGCTACTTTGTCAGTCTCAAAGCCGTTCCCAAATCGATCACATCACACATTCTCGCCTGCGACGACCTCTCACATCTCGCACTAAGCCGACTCAGGGAATACGACCGCAGCGGCGGCGTCCGTCAGCGGATGTTGGACGCGATTCGTCAACAGGTGGGCATCAAGGCGTTTACCGTCGAAGGCAAGGCGGTCGTGCGGGACTTGGCACGAGAAGCGGCGACCACCAAACAGGATCTGGCAGACATTATCAATGTGGTGATCGAAGAGCTGGTGCGCCAGCGTTTTGAGCTACCCGGTTTTTCAACGCTGCAACGGACAGCCCGTCAGGCTCGCAGCCAGGTCAACACGGGGTTCTTTCGGACACTCAATGCGGCTTTGACGGAGCAGCAAAAACAGGAATTTGACCGGCTGCTGCGTGTGCCTGACGATTCACCTCATACCAGTTGGCATAAACTGAAACAGGAACCCAAAAAACCGACCAATACAGAAGTGAAGAAGTATCTTCAGCATCTGGAGTGGCTTCAGGGCTGGTGTCAACGATTGCCCGCTGTTGATCACATTCCAGCCGCCAAGTATCACCACTTCATACTGGAAGCGCGCGCGTTGGACGCAGCCAACATCAAGGCCATGCAGAGCACCAAACGCTATGCCTTGATGATTCTGCTGGTCCATGCTCAACTGCGTCGCGCAATGGACGATGCCGTCGACATCTTTGTCCGCAAGATGCGCAACATCAAGACCAAGGCGGAAGCGAACCTGAACCAGTATCACCTGGATCACATGAAGCGGATGGACAAACTGGTCGCACAACTGCGTGACTTGCTGACCGTCGTTCAGGAAGCGCCGACGGATTCCGAGCGAGGTGCCCGTGTCGCGGCCGCCATCCAGGGCGATCCTGATGAATTGCTGGCCGAGTGTGAGGAACACATGGCCTATGCCGGCAATAACTTCATCCCGTTCATGCTGCACCCCTATCGCCCGTTACGCCCGCTGTTATTCAATTGCCTTGAACTACTGGACTTGACGGCGACCAGCCACGACCAGTCCTTGGTTGACGCGATTGCTATCTTGAAAAAGCACCGGCACAGCCGTAAAGAATGTCTTGTTCTGAGCACTCATCCTATTGATGTGGCCTGGTTACCAGAGCGCTGGCGCCGTTTGATTTTGGGTACTGGGTCAAGCCTGCTACCACCGGGCATGGTCTACCGGAAGTATTTTGAGCTGGGCGTATTGATGCAGGTGAAGCGTGAACTGATGTCCGGCGACCTCGCGGTTGCGAACAGCGACCAGTACAGCGATTACCGAGAGCAACTGGTGAATTGGAGTATCTATGAGGCGCAAATAGCCGACTACAGCAAGATGGTCGGCATTGCCTCCGAGCCCGCTGCATTTGTGGCGCAAGCCCGCTCACGGTTGAGCGCAACGGCAGAGCGCATCGACCGTGACTTCCCGGAGAATGAACACGCCGTCTTCAATGGCGAAGAACTGGTGATCCGGAAGCACCGTCGTACAGCACCTCCGGATGGGTTGGCTGAGATTGATAAGCAGTTATCCCTGAATCTGCCCGAAAAGAATATTCTCGACATTCTGGTGGAAGCCGAAAAATGGCTCGGGCTCCATAAACGCTTTGGGCCACTGTCCGGCTACGAAAGCAAACTGGAGGACCCCCGTACCCGTTTTGTTTCGACCCTCTTTTGTTATGGCTGCAATCTTGGGCCGACCCAGACCGCTCGATCCATCACAACGCTTAATCGCCGGCAGGTGTCCTGGCTCAACCTGCGGCACGTCACTGAAGAGCGCTTGGAGCAGGCTATTGCGCAGGTCATCAATGCCTACAACCGCTACCGGTTACCGCGACACTGGGGAACCGGACAACATGCCGCCGCCGATGGCACAAAATGGAACCTGTACGAACAGAACCTGCTATCGGAATACCACATACGGTACGGCGGTTATGGCGGGGTGGGCTACTACCACGTTTCGGACAAATACATCGCGCTGTTCAGCCACTTCATTCCTTGCGGCGTCTATGAGGCCATTTACATTCTTGATGGGCTGATCAAAAACGATTCCGATATCCAGCCTGACACCCTGCATGGCGATACCCAGGCGCAAAGCGCGCCCGTCTTCGGGTTGGCCTACCTGCTGGGTATCAACCTGATGCCCCGAATCCGTAATCTGAAGCAGTTGGTGTTCTACAGGTCCGATAGACGCCAACGTTACGAGCACATCGATGCCTTGTTCAGCGAGACCATCAACTGGAAACTGATCGAAACCCATGTGCCGGACATGCTCCGGGTGGCGCTATCGATTAAGGCTGGAAAAATCGCACCGTCCACCATATTGCGACGCCTGGGTACCGCAAGCCTCAAGAACAAGCTCTACTTTGCTTTCCGGGAACTGGGGAGGGTCGTTCGAACAACCTTTCTTCTGGACTACATTGGCAGCGTGCAGTTGCGGCGAACCATTCATGCGGAGACGAACAAAACCGAAGAGTTCAACCAGTTCGTGAAATGGCTGTTCTTTGGCGGCGAGGGGGTGATCGCCGAGAATATCCGCCACGAGCAACGGAAAGTGATCAAATATAACCACTTAGTGGCCAACCTGGTCATTCTTCATAATGTGGAGTCGATGACGTTAACCCTTAAAGATCTCAAGGAGCGCGGCCATCATATTGATCACGATATTCTCAAAGGATTGGCTCCATACCGCACGGACCATATCAATCGATTCGGCGATTATACGCTTGATGTTGAACAGCAAGTTTCACCCATGAGCCACCATATAAAAATAATTTAAAGCCAATAGGTTAGTTCACTTTTTGGAGGATTTCGTCAGAATCGTTGCCGACCCTCTATCAGCATCTAAGCTATGTTGTAGTCGAAGGTATGTAACATCATTGAATACTCAATCGTGTAAAGTGAACGCGCGTGACTAATTGAATTAATAGAACGACTGGCACGAATTGATAAGCTCGAAGGTGTAGCGCGCCAATGTATATTTTCGCTTTATGTAACATGTTCATATTTAATGAAGCCGCGTGAATCACAAATAGAAACAAGGTAAGCACGAACGCGCAAGCTCACAGCGAGCTTAGTGGCAAAACACGGTTAATCTAACCAGCGCGAAATTAGTAGATATATGCGCTCGAATAACGCCACATATATCCGTCCTTTCAAACAATACAAATATTCGCATAATGTATATTATGTTAAATTAACTATATTGTAGGAATTAACGCCTCTCTGGGCTCCTTATAAGAATAACGAGTGCCCTTAAGTGCTGTATTTTTCTTGATTCACTTTTCTTTACGTTGGTTCACTCAGGTTCTTGCTCGGATGAACGGCCTCGACGTTTTAACTATCGAGCTGACATGAAATAACAATCGGAGCGCTTTTGCTTTATTTTTTCTGTAACTAAACAAAAGTATCGCTTATATGAGTCACGCTTCCAATGAATACATCGCTAGTGCCTTGCTCGTTATCTTTTCAATAATAATCTGTGCACAAAAGTGCTCGCTGTAAAGATGCAGTGCAAAAAATCAGGCAGCGCAAAATGTAAAGTCTCAAGCAAGGCGCGATTTAAACCATTATGTGATGCCACCTTTGCTTTCGTTAGCGTGTTTTTATGCTTACTCAGTCGTTAGCTTTTCTAATTCCGCTTGTAGACTAGCAGCAGATACTTCACCGAAATGGCTTGATACCATGTTGCCACTTCTATCGTAAAATAATGTCATTGGTAAACCATGTGCGCCCATCATAGTCGCAACATCACCTTTTGTGTCGAGCAAAACATAATTAAACTCTAAACCAATATCTGTTAAAAACTCAGAGACTACATCCGCTGGCTCACGCTGATTTAACATGATGAATTTGACTTGGGGGAACCGTTTTTCTGCGGCAGCTAATGCTGGCATTTCTCTTCTGCACGGCCCACACCAGGAAGCCCAGAGATTAACAACCGTGATATTTTGATTCGCTACATGGTGTAAGTTGACCGTGCTACCTTGTGGTGTATTGAATGCTAAATTAGGTAACGCTGATTGCTCATTACCGGCATTAATCACCATTTGTATACTGGTAAATAATAAGATGGTTGTCGCTGTGCCCGTTAACAGTATTTTTCGCTGTAACGGATAGCGATGCAAATGAAACAGCAGTATAAATAGCCCCGCTAGAAAGCTAGAAAAAGTGTCAAAACCTCGATCGCGTATATCCAATATTTGCCATAAGGAATCGTAGCTATCATAAAATTTAATGACAAAAACCAACCTGCCTACGACCAAGCTATAAATAACAATGCTAACTAACGAATCTCCTACGGAGATACTTTGTTTTTTACCCAGAATAGCGACAACTATCAGCCCGATAATTAAACTAAAAAGCAAAATAATGGGTGAAATGGGAAGCGCAAAAGAACCCAAAGTTATTGATGACAAAACGTTGCCTTATATTGATTTCATAAGAAGTCTACTAGTGAAGATACAAAAACAAATCACTGGTTTGATCTCAATATTCATCCCAGTTTAACTAGTAAATAACGAATAATGTTGCTGAAAATCCAATCATATCATTATTAATGGCGTAATCACTACGCAGCGCTATCGATTAATAACATCGCTTTTTATTACACCCATATAATTAGCGTTATACGGGTATAAGCGCCTGAAATTTCTTAGAGTCAGTAATACCAATTCCATCAAATAATTGGCCTCTCAGAATTCATCCAGCGGGTTTTGAACAAGGCGTTGGTGTGCAGTAATGGTTGCTACATTTAGTGTATTGGTAAGCTAGACAGAAAAAACTGTAGCCAAACTAATTTGTAATGTTTGATTGGTCACACTAAACGAAGCAACAAGCTACAAATTATAATATTGTAAAGCAGATACAGACGGGCAATAAATGAAGTTAAGGACAGGTTAATCCCCTGCCCTTAACTTTTTTCTTTATTGGTGAGTAATTAAATTATACGTCGTACGTTGTCGAGGCTGTGTCACCACCGCGCCCGGTCCAATTGGTGTGGAAGAACTCACCTCTTGGTTTATCAGTGCGTTCGTACGTGTGAGCTCCAAAATAATCGCGCTGAGCTTGCAATAAGTTTGCTGGTAACCGCTCTGTTCTGAAACCATCGAAGTAAGTCAACGCTGAGCTCAAGCATGGTATAGCAATACCGTTCATTACGGCTGTACCTACTACATTTCTCCACCCTGCCTGAGCCGATTCAACAGTGTCTTTGAAATACGGTGTTAGCAATAAATTCTCAAGTTTGGGGTTAGTATCGTAAGCTTCTTTGATTTTACCCAAAAATGCAGAACGAATAATACAGCCGCCACGCCACATAAGTGCGATACCGCCATAGTTTAGCTCCCAGCCAAACTCTTTCGCTGCTTCTTGCATTAACATATAACCTTGAGCATAAGATACGATTTTAGCGGCGAGTACTGCTTGGCGAAGGTTCTCGATAAAGGCTTCTTTATCGCCTGTAAAGTTAACTTCAGGGCCTGTCACCACTTTTGACGCTTCAACACGCTGTTCTTTCTTAGCAGAAATACAACGAGCGAATACTGAATCAGCGATCAATGTTAGTGGAACACCCAAATCTAACGCGGTAACACCTGTCCATTTGCCAGTACCCTTTTGGCCTGCAGTATCTAAGATTTTTTCAACGAGTGGTTCACCGTCTTCGTCTTTGAAGGCAAAAATGTCTTTCGTAATATCAATCAGATAGCTGTCGAGCTCAGTGGTATTCCAGTGAGCAAATACTTTTTGGATTTCATCAGAGTTCAAGCCAAGGACAACTTTCATTAGCTGATAAGCTTCGCAAATTAATTGCATGTCGCCGTATTCAATACCGTTGTGCACCATTTTTACAAAATGTCCTGCACCAGCATCGCCAACCCAATCACAACATGGCACAACCTCGTCACCGTTCTCATCGGCTACTTTTGCCGAAATCGCTTGGAAAATATCTTTTACGATAGGCCACGCTTTCTTAGAACCGCCAGGCATAATAGATGGGCCTTTCAATGCCCCCTCTTCCCCGCCTGATACGCCCGTGCCGATGTATAATAAGCCTTTGCTTTCTAAATATTCTGTTCTGCGATTAGAATCAGGGAAGTGCGTATTACCGCCATCGATGATGATGTCGCCCTTTTCAAGATAAGGGATAAGTTGCTCGATGAAATCATCTACCGCTTGACCGGCCTTTACCATCAACATCACTTTACGTGGAGTGGCTAATGACTCAACTAGGGCCTGAACGCTATCAGCACCGCGAATATTTTTACCTTTTGCACGCCCTTCAATGAACTTTTCGACTTTAGAGTAACTTCTGTTATAGGCGGTTACTGTGAAGCCTTTTGATTCCATATTAAGGATCAAATTCTCACCCATTACGGCTAAACCGACTAAACCGATGTCCGACTTACTTTTCATTTCACATTCCTTAATAACGTGTAGAGTAAAAATAACCCATGCCAGAAACACAAATTCTAATGGCACGGCTATTGATTAATATTGTCATTGAATCACTTGCCTGACTAATGGGGGCAAAAGGTGGTATCTCAAGGTCTGCTTTAACAATCATGTTTTGCCGAACGCCCTGATTTACCTTAGTTGAACATATCTAATAAACCCTGCGCTTAGTCGCATATGACTGCCACCCATATATTGATACAGAGTATGCCATTTTTCAGCGTTAACAGGCTAGCTACAGCCGCTAAAAATTACGGTTTAGACAAAAGAAGACAAGTAGCCAATGTAGCTTTATTAATTTAATAGTATAAAACCTTTATAACTGTAAATTTATACAGTTATAATAAGATTCTGTTTTATTTAAAGATCTGATCAGTAATGACCGTAATATTTGCGCCTTTGTTTCCCCATGCTGAACAATTAGATGTTGGCGTTACTTATATCAATCAGCACGTTATGGCGCTAGATACATCTATTAAAGACGCAGCATACAGCTACGAACTAGCGATCGAGTATCTAAGTGAAAATAGGTTTAATGCAAATAACTTTAAGTCTATACGCAGTGAATTAAATCTCTTATTTAATTGGGCATGGGAGGTAAAGCGCATTTCAATTGCTGATATTGATCGTGTGCAGTTGCGTAAGTTCGTTGATTTTTGTAATCAACCCCCTATTGAACTTATCACGCATGCGTCATATCCATTTTTTGTAGAAAACAAGCAAGACGGTACATTAGCGCCTAACCCTAAGTGGCGGCCTTTCGTGTTACGCAGTGCAGGCCGATATGTACGTAAAACATCTACCCTTAAAGCCCAGCTATCGTTATTGAGTGGTTTTTTTCTATTCTTGAGTGATATGGAGTACGTAGATAAAAATCCAGCAGCAGTTTTGTTGCGCAGACTAAACGTTAACAACACCCATGTAGTTGAATCATCAGACGGAGAAAAAGCCTTAAGTGATGTTCAGTGGAAACGTGTATGGCAACACGTTAATGACCTAGCAAACACCCAGCCTGAGAAACACCAGCGCACTAGGTTACTCTTCGCTCTATTGTATTTATTGTACCCGAGAGTCTCAGAGATTGCCGCGCGCCCAGGTTACACCCCCATGATGAGTAGTTTTATACGCCACAGAAGTGGTCATTGGGTATTTAAAATACCGAGAAGTAAAGGTGGAAAAAGTCGCTTAATCCCCTGCCCTGATGAATTAATGCAGTGTTTAAAAGCGTATCGTCAATATTTGGGCTTAGCTGATTTCCCTGCACCAGATGAACAGGTACCGTTATTCGTGCGTCACAGAGCGGGGACCCACGGTCGCGAAACGGGTATTTTGAACGCGCAATTAGGGATTGAAGCAATTAGAGATATAGTGCGCATGATTTTTGATAATGTCGCTGATTCCCACAATGGCACAGTTCAAGAAGCTCACGAATTAAGTGAGCTTAGGGACTTCAGTGTTCATTCCCTACGCCATACAGGCATAACGACGTCAATTGCTGCTGGTACGCCTTTGCAAGTGGTGATGAAAAACGCAGGCCATGCTGATTTATCCACTCTTTCTGTTTATATTTCGACAGATATACAACAACAAGCCGAGGCAACCGTACCTCGGGCGCTATAGCCTTATACCAATTCCAATAAATTTTCGCTGAGTGGTTAGTTATTTACTGGAACTGGAATTGGATTTGGAATTATTAATAGTCGGTAAGCCCCATAAAAACGTGGGCTTACCTATGTTGCTTATACCTTAGTCATCTAAGGCATAGGCAATGACGTAATCTCCTGGAGGCGTTTCCATAAAATGATGCCCAGCAGCCACAATGACCAAGTAGCTTTTTCCATTTTGTCGATACATCATCGGATTGGCTTGCCCCCCAGCGGGTAGCACGTCTTGCCAAACGGTTTCACCTGTATTGATATCTATCGCGCGAATGAGGTTATCAGTCGCTGCGGCGATGAAAATTAAGCCGCTTTTGGTCACTAGGCTACCGCCGTTATTCGGTGTGCCTATTGTCAGAGGTAAGCCAGATGCAATGCCAAAGGGGCCATTGTTTCGTGCGGTACCAAGGGGGCGATCCCATAAGGTGCTACCGTCTTCTAAATTTATTGCGCGTATTCCACCATAAGGGGGTTGTTTGCATAACAATCCGGTAAATGGCAAGCGCCAACCGGCGTTAACATCTACCGCATAAGGCGTTCCTTGTTGAGGGTCCCCTGCTCCCTCGGGGCCACCATCGTCATGCTCCAATTCATCTCGTGGTTTCCAGCCTCGTTCGTTAGCTTCTTCCCGGCTGACGAGCCGGTTATAGTTTGGCATATCATTGTAATTGGCAATCAGAACACCCCGTGATGGGTCGATTGCTACGCTTCCCCAATCTGACCCACCATTGTACCCAGGGTATTGGATCCAGTGCTGCTCAGTGGTGGGCGGAGTATAAATACCCTTGTAACTGGCTTCTTGAAATTGAATACGGCACGCGAGTTGATCAAACATAGTGACCCCCCACATGTCTTTGGCCGTGAGATCGGGCTTCCGAAGTGTGTGAAATGTCGAGAATGGTTGGGTACTAGAACGTTTTTCAGGCCCAACGCCCCCAACAGGTACGTTACGCTCTTCTACGCCCGTAAGTACTTCACCCGTCTCGCGGTTCAAGATATAAATATCTCCCTGCTTGCTTGGCAGCACTAATGCGGGCACTAGGCCATCTTCCGTTGGGTAATCAATTAGACTAACCTGAGAGCCCAAATCGTAATCCCATACGTCTTTGTGCACAGTCTGAAAAGCCCAAGCAGGTTTTCCTGTATTAACATTCATAGCAACAAGTGACGTTGAATATTGAAGTTCTTCTTCAGCACGTGAACTACTCCAATAATCTGCTGAGGAATTTCCCATTGGCAAATAAGCAAAGCCTAAATCATTGTCCCCCGTGGCGGTGGTCCACATGTTTGGTGTGCCACGTGTATAGGTTTCTCCTTCTGGCGGTAGTTTATTAATATTGGGTTTTACCATATCCCACGCCCATAGCAGCTCACCGGTTTGCACATCAAACCCCTTAATAACACCTGAGGGGGCATAACGCTTCTGACCATCAAGTACTTGATGGCCAGTAATAATAACGCCTTGAACGATCACTGGTACCCCAGTAATTGCCACAAATCCACTGGGGGTTTTTCCCATATTCTTTTTAATATCGACTTCGCCTTGATTGCCAAAATTGCTGCATGGCTTACCTGTCTGAGCATCCACTTCGATGATTCTTCCATCTAATGTGCCGCTCACGATCCGCTCATCACATGCTAGCGCGTTAGTTGAGGCGCTTAACGCACTTGTATCTGCTTGGTTTGGATCTTGAGGTTGAATATCGTTGTTTTTTGGTACTTTATAATAGGTGACACCTCTGCAAGCTGCGGTGTAAGGAATGTCTTCATCCGCGACTTTTGGGTCGTAGCGCCATAGCTCTTTACCATTTTGTGCGTCTAAGGCGATCAACTGATTTCTCGCCGTACATAAATACAGTTTGTTGCCAATTTTAATCGGGGTGGTCTCAGCTCCATAACGTTTGGGAGGGGTATCTTTTGTTCTGTACTGCCATGCTCGTTTTAAAGAGGCGACATTTTCGGGTGTAATATCAGTCACAGGCGAGTATCGACTGGCGTTGTTATCTCGCCCATACACAGGCCAGTCATCTTGATTAATATCACTGATACCGTTTTTCGTACCGAGTTTTATTAAACTACTTCCCGCTTCGGCCACAGGAGCATTATGTGTCCAATTCATCGGCACGAAGGCCATGCTAAATGCACCTACAAAGATAACCAGGAATGCCCCAGCAAGTGAGAAGCTAGCGCGTTTTGATATACCAAAACTTGGCAGTAACAGGGCTAAAATAAAACCAAGTGCCACAGGTACGCCCATGCGTGGTACCCAGCGCCAATAATCTAACCCTGACTCCCAAATAGTCCAGCCAAGGGTACCTAGAAACATAAGCGCAAACACCCATAGTCCTAGACGTTGTTTAAAGTAAAGTAATACGCTCGTGAGTAATAAACTCGCACCAGCGAGAGCATAATAGTAAGATCCGCTCTCTAAAATTAGCCACAGACCCCCTATCGCTAAATATAACCCGATGAAAAAGCTTACGACGGCGAAGATTCGTAGCGGTAAGTTAGCAATGCGTCGGTTTGAAGAAGAAGGCATTTACCATTTCCTTTTTGAAGTTGGAAAGAAGAATGTGAAACTAGGTTGATGAAAACCTAAATCAGCCTTACGTCAGAACAGTCCTTTTTTACGCTCTTAGACATAATTCAACCAAAGCAATGCAAAGCACGCACCATATTCACTTGAGGGTAATTCAAGGGAAGGTGTAAAAAAACACCCCATCTAAAATGAAATCATTTCACAGCGGGTGTAACAATTACTTGGCCTAGCGGCCTAATAAATCCCCATTATTCTAATTGTTAAATCCAGCTTGTTAGTGGCCCAGCTGAAAAATTAAAACCTGATAATTTTCGAGATTGAGCACTAATTTTGGATCATTTCCGTTATTTCCATTCTCACAACCTGAAAAAGCATGCGGGTCGTGATAGCCCCCATACCAATTAAAAACACACTGCCATTGCTCACTGTTTAAAGCGGGAACCTCATAGTTTTCATGCGTTTGGTTTTTGAAATTGATGAGCACCATAACCTTGTCGTTCGTGCCACTAGATGACTCATCACTGACATCTTTACCTCGGGTATAGGCCAATACGCCATTTTCCTGATCAAAGTGAGTCACCTTGATGTCATGGCTTTGTAAACTGGGACACTGTTTACGCAACGCGATAAGTGTTTGGTAAGCTTGTTGTAATTGGGGAAACTTCTGATTCCGCTTCCAGTCTATTGGGTCTTTATCATCAAACCATAGATCTTCTAGCAACTCTTGACCTTGAAACAACATAGGAATACCTGGTGCGGTTAGCGTGAGCGCAGCAGCTATAACTGAACGCTGACGTGCAAAATAGTCTTTATCCACGTTATCAGGGGCAATTTCTTCTGCTAATCGAGCACTGCCATTTGCCACCTCATCGTGTGATTCGACGTAAATCACACGGCAAAAAGCGTCGTCGGAGTAAAGTCGCATAAGGGCTTTTTCAACGATTGCTATATCTCTACTGTCGTCTTCAGGTTGTGTTAATACGTCTCGTATCGGATGGACAAAGTCTGCATCCCACTGTGCAGTGTAACCTAGGCCACCTTCCTCGGTGCTATTGGTGACAAAGTCGTTTCCATGCAGATCTTCGGCGACAATGATTTTTTCAGGGTGACGGCGCTGAACTTCGCTATTGATCCAGCGAATTAATTCATAAGCCTCTTCAATGCTATCGGCAGGGTTCTCTGAGCCCGATACCGAGCGCATGTATGGGATCATATCCATACGCAGACCATCTAGCCTATATTCGTCTAACCACATCATCGCATTGTCGAATATATACTGACGCACCTCCTCGCGACCATAATCAGGTCTGGTGTCGCCCCAAGGTGTGTCACTTCGCCAATCATTATAAAAATAAATTCCGCCTTTATCGTTTTCAGACCAACCATCGAATTGCCAAAGGTGGAGATCGCTCGGTCCAAAATGGTTATAAACGACATCTAGCACAACGGCTATGCCTCGAGCATGGGCTTCGCGAACCAAATCTTTTAGACCATTTGGGCCACCGTATGCTTCTTCAACCGCAAATGGATAAGCAGGGTTGTAGCCCCAACTAAAGTCGCCAGCAAATTCATTAACGGGCATTACTTCAATACAATTGATGCCTAGCTCGACAAGATAATCTAGTTTTTCGATAGTACTGTGAAACGTGCCTGGTTTATTCGCCACGCCATTGTCGTCTCGATCTTTGCAGTTAAATGTGCCGATATGCAGCTCGTAAATAACCAGCGACTTTTTGTCGGGCATCGAAAAAGAGTCTTGTGGCCACTCATAGTCGTCATCGTAAACAATTGAGGCGCCAACACTGTTGGTAAGCAAGCGAGCTCTTGGATCATTTCGCTTTAATACATCACCAGATTCGCTGGTAATGCTAAATTGATATTGTTGGCTATTGGCTAGACTGGGCACGTGTCCGGCCCATATACCTCCTTCCTCTTTAGACAGGGCAACACCTTCGTCGCTCCAATCGTCAAATTCCCCACGTATCGAAACGTTAACGGCATTGGGTGCCCAAACAGATACGGCATAACCTTTGTCTAACTTGCTTATTCCCATAGGAAGGTGATTTTCGTTTGGCATAAGAGAGCTCTCTAGAATTGAAATGTAGAACACTGCACTAAGCGTAAAGTGCGCCAACATGGCGGCTGCGGAGAAATAAAACTCATAGTGCAGTGCTATATGGCAGAAGAAGCGTTGCACGTTTGCTGGCCAACGCTTAGCTTTAAACCTGGTGATATCTTTTACCTTGATTTGCTAGTGCTGGGTAACAGGTAATATTTGCAAACCAAAGGTAAATTTGTCAGCGTTTTGTGTTTGTATAAGCAAGCCTGTATTTCCCTAATGTGCCTCTACCCTGTGTTGCGCCCTGACCATAGCAACAGTTTCAAGTCTCGTTCACCTTACATTTTTTATAGGAATGAGTTTTGCAGCTCCTATAAAGTCTAGGTATATCCAGTTTGCTAATCAGCAGCTGGACGTTACAAAAAGGAAATATTATGAGTAATGAAATCAGAGGAAAAGTTAGCGCTACATACGCAGATGAAGCGAGTGCAAAGAAAGGCGCCACGGCGGTGTTAGATAACGCTGCATTACAACCCGACGAAGTCAGAATTATTGGCCCTCATGACACTCAGTTTGACCAGAAGCTAGAAAACAAAGATAAGAAAGTTGGCTTTTTTATGCTTAAAGCGCACATGGCATTTGGCCTTATTGGCATTGTGCTGGGTGTGTTTTTTGCGGTACTGCTGGCGTTCTATGGGCCTAGTTACACACAAAATAGTCCTATTATGACCGTCATTGCGCTTTCCATTTTAGGCTTTTTCGTTGGTTTAATGCTTGCTGGCTTCATTTCACTCAGACCAGATCAAGATGGTGTAGTGAATCAGTCTCGTGAGGCCACTCATGACGGCAAATGGGTCGTAGTGGTAAATAGCCCGTCCCACGAAAAAACTGAGCAGGTGTACGACATCCTAGGTAAAACTGCGTTATCGGTATCGAGCAGTTTATAACATTTAACGTGGCCACCGAGCTAATGACTAGCTTGGTGGCTAGTGGTTAAATTTAAAGCTTACGCTTTCGCTTTTAGTATATTGAACAAGCGATAGAAGTTTTCTGTGGTGACGCTAGCTAACTCTTCAACGGATATCCCTTTTAACTGCGCAATAAATTCCCCTACCTCGCGCACGTAACCTGGTTGATTTTGTTTACCGCGATAAGGCACTGGTGCAAGCCATGGAGAGTCAGTTTCTATTAGTAAATTTTCTAACGGTATTTTCCTCACTACGTCTTGCAGCGCCTGTGCGCTTTTGAACGTCACAATACCAGAAATCGAAATGTAAAAGCCTAATTCTATTGCAGCTTGGGCCATGTCCCAATCTTCAGTAAAGCAATGTAATACACCTGTGGTATGGTCAGCTTTATGCTCTTTCAATAATGAAATCGTGTCTTGGCGAGCGTCCCTGGTATGTATAATCAAGGGCTTATTTAGCACGTTCGCCACCTTGATATGATCAACAAAAGACGTTAGTTGCACGTCTTTAGTATCTGCACTGTAAAAATAGTCCAAGCCGGTTTCACCGATTGCGACTATGTTGTCCGAACTGGCCATACTCAGTAGCTCGTCATAGGTACACGCTTCATCTTGGTGAAGGGGATGCACGCCGCACGAGGCAGAGACATTATTAAACGGCTTAATAGATTGCATCATCGCTGGAAAGTCATTAACCGATACACATACACACAAGAAGTGTTCTACTCCTCGTTGCTGGGCGAAATGTATCACTTCAGCTAGTTCATCTGGGCTTTTATCTAATCTGTCTAGGTGACAATGTGAATCTACAAACAAAAAATATTCCTACTTTAGAACGTTAAATTTTAGTCATCCGCAACCTTTACATTACGGACGCTGTGCTATCGATTGCAATACATTAACCAACACTAGGGATTTATTGACGCCAGGATTGCGTAATTGTTCATTGGCACTGATACAAGCTTTTTGCATTTCCCAAAGTGCGTCGATGTTATGCGGCCCAGTTTTTAGTTGGTCCACTAACCAAACTTGCAACCATTGAACAATTGTTGTCGCTTCGTCCTGCCACTTTGTCGCTAATGCAGCAGCGTTAAGGGTACCAACACTTAGATAACCAATATTTTCAACGACTTCATTGTAACTGACTTTAGGCGGGCTTTTTAAATGTTCAATTAATTCCAAGGGCGAAGCGCTGTATAAACGTAACATTGCGTCATCAACATTGGAATAACCTTGTTCAGATAACCAATCATGACAGCCTTGCAGTGTTGGGCTTGGCAGAGCTACTTTTTCACAACGGCTTAGTATGGTTGGCAGTAAACGTTCGCTTTGATGACTTAAAAGCAATAAAAAGGTGTTGTTGGTTGGCTCTTCCAGGGTTTTAAGCAAAGCATTGGCACTGGACTCTGTCATGGTATGAGCGTCATGGATGATTAATACCTTGGCACCTGAAAGCTGCGCCGAGCCAGATAGCTTTTTAATCGCCTCACGGATGGCATCAACGCCAATTTGTTTATCAGAGCGAATTTCGTAAAGATCCGGGTGGTTTCCCGCGGTTAGTAACAGGCACGACTGACAATGGCCACAAGGCACTAAATCACTCTTGGTACCGGCGGTATGTGCGTTAGTTCCTTTATTCGCACATAACAAAAATTGCCCTAATTGCTCAGCAAATTCTGTTTTGCCTATACCCTTCGCGCCTTTTAGTAACAGCGCATGATGTAGCGAGTGCGTCATAGCGCGTTGGGACAACTGCTGCAAAGATGCTTGTAACCATGAATACACGTTACACCACCAAAAACTGTTGTATGGCGAGTTTAATATCGTGATGAACGCTTTCTATCGGTTGCATAGTATTTATGACAACGCAGTTATCATCTTGCTCAGCCAAACTGAGATAGCGGGCGCGAGTACGTTCAAAGAATGAGATGTCGAGCTGTTCTATACGGTCTAATTCACCGCGGCCTCTGGCGCGCTGTAACCCAACGCTAGGTTCAACATCTAAGTACAGAGTAAAGTCAGGTACAAACCCTTTTAAGGTAATATCACGCAGAGGTTGAATTAACGTTTGTGGTATTTCACGCCCTCCACCCTGATAGGCCTGAGACGACATATCATGTCGATCTCCTAATACCCATTTCCCTGCTGATAACGCGGGGTGAATGACATTATGCAGTAACTGAGCGCGCGCGGCGTACATAAGCAACAACTCGGCCTCGGTGGTCACTGTTTCATTTTGCCAATCTTTTTTTACACATTCACGAATGGCTTCAGCCATGGGGGTTCCGCCCGGCTCTCTGGTGCAAATTAACCTATGCCCAGCTTGTTCTATGCAGGATTTTACAATACTCACTGCAGTGCTTTTTCCCGCACCTTCTAACCCTTCAATGACTATAAACTTACCTGGGTGTATCAAATTTGACTTCCTTTACTCTCAATAGAGCGTGTTTATAAAAATAAACTGTTAAACGTATTAACGCTTTAACTGGTATTGGCGAACGGCCCGATTATGTTCTTGCAACGTTTGAGAAAAATGATGGCTGCCATCACCCTTCGAAACAAAATACAGCTCGTCAGTAGCCAGCGGATTTAGTGCTGCATGTATCGCAAGCTTGCTTGGCATGGCGATAGGCGTAGGGGTTAAGCCTTTTATCACATAGGTATTATAAGGCGTTGCCTGCCGTAAATCTTTACGTCTGATATCACCGTCAAAGTCTTTGATCCCATAAATAACAGTGGGGTCAGTTTGCAAACGCATATTCAGCCGAAGTCGGTTTACAAACACTCCGGAAATCCGACTGCGCTCTTGTGCTTTAGCTGTCTCTTTTTCGATAATCGAGGCCATAATCAGCGCTTCATAGGGTGTTGCGTAAGGTAAATTTTGATAGCGATTTTGCCACTGTAAATCAAGCTCTTTGCGCATCTCGTTGTAGGCCCACTTGACTATAGTGAACGCCTTGGTACCGGCAACAAAATGATAAGTATCGGGCATCAGCCAACCCTCTAGTGACTGGCCCTCAATATCTTGCGTAAACGCCTGGATATTATCATTAAAGTCCTCGCCAACATGGATGTAGGGATGATGAGTGATCTGCTGTTTCCAGTCTTGCCACCTCAGGCCCTCTACTAAGGTAAGAGCAAATTGTTTTTCCTTGCCACTGGCAATAAGTTGAAAAACGTCAATACCGTTCATGCCTGGGATTAACTCGTAAGTTCCTGCTTTAACCTTTGCCAATTCAGGCATGACTTTGAGCATCACTTTTAAACCCAGCGTATCGTCAACGAGAGATTGTTGCTGTAATTGCTTCAGTATACTGTTTGAAAACTGCCCCTTATTAATAGTGAGCAAAAAAGGTTCATCAATGGACAGTGGCTTTTCAGCTTGTTGCTTTAAGTAATGTAAGCCTGTCATTATCGTAACGATCACCACTGTAATCAGTAACGAGGACACTTTGATAATATTTATTCTCAAAACTTCGTTCCTTGTTTCCTAGGCTTGATAGTCAACTATTCCCATTTGCAACTCACGGGTTTTATCACGCAAATAATATGCTCGGTGACCATCACTAAATTCAATAGCCGAGACGGGTACGATGCCCATCAAACTATTACACACAAACACTTCTGCAGCGGATTGAATAGCTTCTTGTGTTTCACGACATTGATGAAATGTAATGTGTTTAGCAGTAAAATAATCAAGAATGTGGTTACGCATAACCCCTTCCACCCCGCTAAAACTCAAAGATGGGGTGTACCAGGAATTTTCATGGTACCAGAAAATATTGCCCACTGAAGACTCAACAATAACGTCGTCGGTATCCAGCACAATGCAATCTTGAAATGCGTCATTTGCCAATTTATGCTTTATCAACACTTGCTCTAAACGGTTTAAATGTTTTATGCCAGCTAGCAGGGGTTGCTTGGCCAAAGTGATACTACTTACATTAAGTTCGATGCCGTTCTTTTGCCAATCATCATAATGAGAGGGATACGGGTGTTGGCTTATAATGTAAATCGGCTGATGAGCCCCTTCTGGGCTATAACCTCTTCCCCCTGAACCTCTTGAAATCAAGACTTTTAAAACGAAGCTCGAACCGTGCTGCGTATTCTTAAGAACACTGTTAGCCAATTCATCCCATTTTGTAAAAGGTATAAACAATCGTTCACAGCTAGCTTGTAAACGTGTTAAGTGCGCTTCCCAATGCTCAACTTTACCGTTTTTAACGAGCATGGTAGTGAAACAACCGTCTCCGTATTGTGTTGCTCTATCGGCAATGTCGAGTTGAGTAGCGGGTGAACCATTAACGATCATGTATATATCTTCGTAGAAAATTAATCAATTGATGCAAAAAAGCCTGTAATAGCAATGATATTACAGGCTCAGCTTAGATACTATTAGCGTGTTCTGAATTACACTTTTTTGAAGAGTAATGATCCGTTAGTGCCACCAAATCCAAATGAGTTACACAGAGCGTAATCCATTTTAATTGAACGTGCTTCATTCGCGACAAAATCCAGATCGCACCCTTCACCTGGGTTATCTAAATTAATTGTCGGTGGGGCTATTTGATCTTTTAACGCCAAAATAGTGAAAATCGCTTCAACTGCACCAGCGGCACCCAAAAGGTGGCCTGTCATTGATTTTGTTGAGCTAACCAATACCTTCTTGGCACTTTCTTCAAAGATGGTTTTCACCGCTGCAACTTCAGCAACATCACCCGCTGGGGTAGAGGTTCCGTGCGCATTGATGTAGCCCACTTGCTGTGCATTAACAGATGCATCATTCAATGCATTGTGCATCGCTGCAGCAGCGCCTTCGCCATTTTCTGGTGGAGAGGTCATATGATGTGCGTCACCGCTCATTCCGAAACCAACAAGTTCTGCGTAGATTTTCGCACCACGCGCTTTAGCTGATTCGTACTCTTCGAGCATAACAACACCCGCACCTTCACCCATTACAAAACCATCTCGGTCTTTATCCCATGGGCGACTGGCGATTTGTGGGTTGTCATTGCGTGTCGATAGCGCTCGTGCCGCTGCGAAGCCACCTAAGCCCAAAGGACAAATAGACGCTTCCGCACCGCCTGCCAACATGGCGTCGGCATCACCGTAGGCAATAGTACGCGCCGCGATACCCATATTATGCACACCTGTAGTACAGGCAGTCACAATGTTTAAATTAGGTCCTTTCAAACCTTCCATGATGGACAGGAAGCCTGAAATCATATTTGTGATGGTAGCAGGTACGAAAAAAGGTGAGATACGCTTAGGGCCAGAATTAACTAATTTAGTGTGATTTTCTTCAATCAAACTTAATCCGCCAATACCTGAACCAATGGCAACACCAACACGCGATGCGTTCTTTTCGGTGATCACTAATCCTGAATCCGCTAATGCCTGCTTGCCAGCGGCAATACCAAACTGGATAAATTTATCCATTTTCTTGGTTTCTTTCTTGGCAATGTAGTCTTCAACGTTGAAGTCTTTAACTTCGCCTGCGAAATGCGTCGTGTATTCAGATGCATCAAACACTGTGATAGGACCTATACCACTTTTACCTTCGACGATATTCTGCCACGTGGATGTATAATCATTGCCCACAGGAGAGAGTACGCCAAGACCGGTTACTACAACCCGACGTTTAGCCACTTTGGCCTCCGAACGTAATATATTTGGTGTGTTAGATAAGAGAAACGGCTCAGAAAGAGCCGTTTTTAAAAAACTGTTTACGCGTCTTTGTGAGCGTTAACGTAGTCAATCGCAGATTGAACTGTGGTAATTTTTTCTGCTTCTTCATCAGGAATTTCAGTATCGAATTCCTCTTCTAAAGCCATAACCAATTCAACTGTGTCTAGAGAATCCGCACCTAAATCATCAACAAACGAGGCTTCTGATTTTACTTCTTCTTCTTTAACACCAAGTTGTTCAATAATGATTTTTTTAACGCGTTCTTCGATGTCACTCATAATTCTAGTTTTCCCTTAAAAGTCGCTAGATATAAATTTCGAGTAGTGTATTCACCAACCCACCGCCTTGCAAGCAAGACATTGAAGTTTTTTACTGGTCGAACCACTAAAAACTATATAATAATCAACAAAAAAATAACAGGCAAGTAATGTTTTAACAACCTAGGTTATTAATTAAACACACTACCCCATATACATTCCACCGTTTACATGTAGGGTTTCACCCGTTATGTAAGCAGCGCTATTACTAGCTAAAAAGCCAACCGCTGCAGCTACCTCTTGTACGGAGCCTAAGCGATTTGCTGGAATATCTTTAAAAATGGCTTCTCGTTGGTCGTCATTCAGTGCCTTGGTCATATCAGTATCGATAAACCCTGGAGCAACCACATTCACCGTGATCCCTCTAGAAGCAACCTCTCGTGCCATCGATTTACTAAAGCCAATAACGCCAGCTTTAGCCGCAGCATAGTTTGCTTGGCCTGCATTACCTGCACTACCAACGACAGAACCAATATTTATGATTCTACCACAACGTTTTTTCATCATGCCACGTAAAACTGCTTTTGACATATTAAACACTGACGTAAGGTTAGTGTTAATAATATCTTGCCACTCATCGTCTTTCATACGCATAAGCAAGTTATCACGGGTGATACCGGCATTATTAACTAAGATATCAATCACGCCAAATTGCGCTGCGATATCAGACAACAAAGCTGTCATTGATTCTGGCTGAGATACGTTAAGCACCATGCCTTTACCACTGTCAGCTAAGTATTCGCTAATGGCCGCTGCGCCGTTTTCTGACGTTGCTGTACCAATAACGGTCGCGCCATCGGCGACTAACTGTTGAGCTATTGCTTTGCCAATTCCTCGGCTAGCGCCCGTAACTAGGGCTATTTTACCGTCTAATCCAGACATATGTTATCTCTATATTATTGAATAATGGAGACTGTTTCAGCGCTATTTACCGCTTCGCAGTTTAACGACTTATCAATGCGTTTAATCAATCCAGTTAACACCTTACCTGGACCAATTTCATGAATTTGGCTGACACCTAAAGATGCTAGTTTTTGCACTGTCTCAGTCCAGCGCACTGGGCTGTATAATTGGCGTAATAATGCGGCCTTAATGTTTTCAACATTAGACTCTATCGCCACATCAACATTGTTTATCACACCAATTGAAGGAGTATTAAACGAAACCGAATCAAACATTACAGCCAGCTTATCCGCTGCAGGTTTCATTAAAGCACAATGCGACGGGACACTGACAGCTAATGGCAGCGCACGCTTCGCGCCAGCTTCTTTACACAACTCGGCGGCTTTATCTGCAGCGGCTGTATTACCCGCAATAACAATTTGGCCAGGAGAGTTAAAATTAACTGCTGACACGATTTGTTGGGTATCGTTCTGAGCTTGTTCACATGCATGTATCACTTTTGCATCATCAAGCCCAATAATGGCGTACATGGCCCCTACCCCTTCAGGTACAGCCTGTTGCATGAATTGGCCACGTGCTTCAACCAATTTAATGCCGTCTTCAAATGACAAAACACCTGCACATACCAGAGCAGAATATTCTCCTAAGCTATGACCTGCTAAGTAATGTGGCATGTTAACGCTCTGCGCCTTTAACACCTGGAATATCGAAAAACTAGCTGCTAACAAAGCTGGCTGAGTTACCTGCGTTTGTCCTAATGTTTGAGCACTATCATTTTGCACTACATCCCAAAGATCATAGCCTAGTACTTTACTTGCGCGGCTAAATGTTTCTTCTACTAGCGGATGATTTGCCGCTAAGTCTTTCAACATGCCCACTGTTTGTGACCCCTGACCTGGGAACACCCACGCGCGTTTTGACATAAAACTTCCTTTCATTTTCTCACTAAAATATTTATTACGACTTGAACCGAAGCACGAAGGTTAATAGCGCACCAATGCTGATGCCCAAGCGAAACCACCGCCGAATGCTTCTAACAATAAGTTTTGGCCGCGTTTGATACGTCCGTCTCTGATCGCTTCATCAAGTGCAGTAGGTACAGTTGCCGCTGAAGTATTGCCATATCGTTCTAAGGTCAGCACAACCTGATCGAGAGACATATCTAATTTTTTGGCAGTTGCCTTTATAATGCGGAAATTAGCCTGATGAGGAACAAGCCAGTCTAACTCAGACTTTTGCATATTGTTCGCCGCTAGTGTTTCTTCAACAACTTCACTCAGTTTAGTTACCGCGACTCTGAATACTTCGTTGCCCTTCATGGTTCCCCAGTTTTCATGGATAGATAACTCATCCCCACGGGTTGGGTTACCAATAGCCAGCAGATCGCCGTAGGAGCCTGCGGCATGAATATGAGTAGAAAGTATGCCCGGCTCTTCACTTGCTTCAATAATCGTTGCACCGGCCGCGTCACCAAATAATATTACCATGGTGCGATCTTCGGGGCTTATCATTCGGCTTAAGCAATCGGTGCCGACCACGAGAATACGCTTTGCCATACCAGATTTAATGTATTGATCAGCCACGCTCAAGGCATAACAGTAACCAGCACATGCTGCGGCAACATCAAATGCTGGAATGCCATCTATATCTAAGGCTTTTTGAATTTCACAGGCTGTACTGGGTAATGCATAGCGTCCACTGGTTGTTGCACACACAATCATGTCCAAAGATTTGGCGTCTATACCCGCCGCTTCTAGCGCTTTTTTACTCGCTTCAGCACCCATTGTGGCGGCAGTTTCATGTTCGCCAATGATACGGCGTTCTTTAATACCCGTACGGTCCGTTATCCACTCGTCTGAGGTATCCACCATCAAGGACAAATCTGCGTTGGTGCGCACGTCGCTTGGATAATAACTACCGGTACCAATTATTCTAGAATTCATTTATTAAGAGCGCTCCATCAAGAGGTTTTCTATCTTATCTTTAATTTTTGTGGGAACTTGCCTATTGGCTTCTTGAACCGCTTCGCGGATCGCATACAAAAAAGCCTCATCAGAGGCATTTCCGTGGCTCTTGACCACAATTCCGCGCAATCCTATCAGACTCGCACCGTTATACTGGTCGGGGTTCACTCGTAAATAAAGCCGGCGTAATAAAGGCATCGCCAATTTTGCCATGATTTTACTCAAAAAGTTCCGCCTAGCGTCACGTTTTATCTGTTCTATCAGCAGTTTAACTAACCCTTCGCATGATTTCAGGGCAATATTTCCTGAGAAACCGTCCGTTACAATTACATCTGCAATATCGTTGAATATATCATCACCTTCAACAAAACCGATATAATTGATGTGCTCGCTGTCGGCCAATAAGCGGCTTGCTTGCTTGATACTAGCCGGGCCTTTAATTTGCTCCTCACCGACATTCAGAATCGCTACTCTCGGCCGTTCTATGCCCCCAATCTCTTGAGCTAAAACAGAGCCCATAACGGCGTTTTGTAATAACGTTTGCGCATCGCTTTGCACAGTTGCGCCTAAATCTAACAAATACGCCTTTTGACCTTTAGCTGTGGGTAAACTAGACACCAAAGCTGGACGATTTACTCCGGCAAGAGTCTTAAGTTGAGAGCATGCTATTGCGAGCAAAGCACCTGTATTGCCGGCACTAACACAGGCATCTGCCTGACCATTTTTTACGTGCTTGATCGCACAGGCCATAGATGAATCTTTCTTGTGGCGAAGCGCTGTAACAGGATTATCGTCCATCAAAACTTGTTGGTCACAATGAACAATGGAATAACGATTAGATAAAGAAGAAGAGTGTTGTTTTAACCAAGATGTGATGACACCTTCGTCACCGCAAAAGACGAAATTGAGTTGAGGAAATTCATTCAGTGCTTTTAAGGCTGCGGATAGAATAATATGGGGGCCGTTATCGCCCCCCATAATATCTAACGCTAAGGTTAGATGACGCAAAGTTATCTCAAATTATAATGAGAGAACTTTTTTGCCTTTGTAGTAACCATCAGCTGTAACGTGATGACGAACGTGCGTCTCACCTGATGTAGAATCTACAGACATAGTCGCAGTTCCCAACGAATCATGCGAACGACGCATGCCACGTTTAGAACGAGTTTTACGATTCTTTTGTACTGCCATTAGTTTGCTCCTAGTCTCGCTTAAGTTCTTTCAAAACCGCGAACGGGTTTGGACGTTCATCGACCGGTTCAATTTTTCCGAACGTCATATCCTCTGCCTTAATGTCACAATCCTCCTCTGCATGAAGGGCAACAATGGGCAAAGAGATGATCATTTCGTCTTCAAAAATTTGAAGTAAATTGACTTCTCCGTGGTCATTGACCTCTACCGGGTCGTAAATATCCGGTAACTCATCGGCCTTTTCATCATCCAGCCCCTGCACAGGACTGAAACAAAAAGACACATCTAAAGGATGAGTAAAAACACCATTACATCTTTGACAGATAAGTGATGTTTCACAACGAATTTGACCTTCGAAGTAGGAAAGACCCTGCTCGTCTTTCAAAAACTTCACTTCGATATCAACTTCATCGTCTACGCCAGCAACCGTACTTAGCAATCTCGGCATATCAGCCGTTAACATTACCCCCTGATATTCAGAGCGTTTTGTTGCACTTTTGATTGGATCGAGTTGTTTAGGTAATTTTACTTTCTGCATAGCGCGCGCATCATAAAGGCTGAAATGGTTTTAGTCAAAGAAAATATAATTTTAAGTCCTATGTAAAATAAGCAATTTATGCTTTTATGTCGGCCATCAATAATAATACAGGTCGCCTATTTGATGAAACTAATTCTTGCATCAACCTCACCTTATCGAAGAACTATTCTTGAGAAACTATGTATCCCCTTTTCATGTGCTGCACCAAACATAGATGAAACCCCGCTCAAAAGTGAAACAGCTGACGAGTTAGTGCAGCGATTAGCCGCAGAAAAAGCCCAGTCAATAGCCAAATCTCATAAAGGCCTAATTATCGGTTCAGACCAGGTGGCCTTTGCGAAAGGAACGATTTTAGGAAAGCCTGGAAATAAGACCAAGGCAATTGAGCAGCTTAAAATGTTAAGCACTGAAACTGTCACCTTTTATACGGGCCTGTCTTTATTAGATAGCGACACTGGGCGTCAGCAAACTATGGTGGAGACGTTTGATGTAACGTTTAAACAACTCAGCGTAGCGCAAATCAATCGATACCTTGATCTTGAAACACCTTATGATTGCGCTGGAAGCTTCAAAAGCGAGGGGCTGGGAATTGCTTTATTTTCGTCTTTACACGGACGCGACCCTAATTCGCTCATTGGACTTCCCCTTATTGCACTAATAGAACTTCTAACGTCATTCGACATCGATGCTTTTGATTATATGCAGCCCGCATAAGCACCTCGCCCAATAACGATAAACGTTAAGCCAAGTGTCGTATTTCCAATAAATGCCCTGAAAACTAAGCTCTTAAAAAATAACAGGCTAACCAACTAAAGTAGCGCTCGCTACTTTAGTTGCTCTAACATGCTAGCAAGCTGTTTTCGCCAATGAACAGTATGCAAACCTGTATCATTTTCGGCACTGGTTTTATCGATGACAGAAAATGCCGGGCGTTTTGCCGGCGTTGGATATTGCTGTGCGTAAATTGGAATGATTGGGATTGCTTGCTTCAACAATCCTTTTTCTAACGCTAATTCTTGGATCGCGACCGCAAAGTCGTACCAACTGGCCACGCCCGCATCGGTCCAATGATACATCCCCTTGATGTCACCTTGGCCCACTACAGCCCATAACCATTGAGCTAACCCGGCCGCATAGGTAGGCGTGCCGATTTGATCAGATACAATGCCCAACTGCGGCTTTTCTTGCATTAACCGCAGCATGGTTTTCACGAAGTTATTACCATGGGTTGAATATACCCAAGCCGTTCTCACGATGACAGCCTCTGGCAATACGTTTTGTATGCCTAGCTCACCTGCTAGTTTTGATGCACCGTACACACCAAGAGGATTAGGGGTATCCGTAATCGTGTAAGGGCAGTGTTTAGTGCCGTCGAAAACAAAATCTGTTGATACATGCAGTAAACGAGCACCAATGTCTTTACACGCATTGGCAATATTAACTGCGCCAGTTTCATTTACTAAATAAGCGTTCTCTTGGTCTGATTCTGCTTTATCGACAGCGGTATAGGCTGCGCAATTAATGACAACGTCCGGTTTTACAAAAGAAAAGACCTGCGCAACGTAGCCTGATTGAGTAATATCAAGCTCACTACTGCCAAAAGCAAAGACTTCAACTCCGGCCTTTGGTGCACGATGGCACAGTTCCCAACCTAACTGACCGTTTTTACCGGTAATAAGTACTTTCACAATATGTCCATATTTTGATTAATTTAAAATAAGCTCACAAATGCGTTGCTAGTCGAATTTCGGTGCATCTTTAAATAAGCAGCCAACCTTATCCTTTTCTGATAACGCTGGTACATCACCATTTACCAAAGGCCATTCAATATTCAGGTCAGGGTCATTCCATAGAATCGACACTTCGGATTGAGGGTGATAATAATCGCTACACTTGTAAACAAACTCAGCGGTTTCACTGGTCACATAAAAGCCATGGGCAAAACCAGCGGGTACCCATAACTGTTTATTGTTCTGAACTGACAATTCAAGGCCAAATGATTGACCAAAGGTAGAAGACGATTGACGTAAATCCACTATAACGTCATAAACACTACCTTGTGTCACTCGTACTAATTTGCCTTGTGTATGTTCTAACTGATAATGCAGGCCGCGTAAGATCCCTTGACGAGATTTACTGTGATTATCTTGAACCAATGTCTGCACACCGGTTGACTCGGTAAAAAGATCAGCGCGGAAGGTCTCCATAAAAAAGCCTCGCTCATCGCCAAAAACTTTGGGTTCAAATATCAATACGTCATTGAGTGGCGTTTGGGTAATTTGCATACTAAGACTCTATAAGTTAATTGGGGGTTATTCGTAACCGTTGGCAACGTTCAGTAAGTATTGACCGTACCCCGTTTTGGCGAGGCTGTTACCCTGCGCAACTAATTGCTCTTTGCTTATCCATTTGTTGCGATAGGCAATTTCTTCTAAACAGGCCACTTTAAGGCCTTGGCGGTGCTCAACAGTTTGCACAAATTGCCCAGCATCTAGTAGAGAATCATGGGTACCGGTATCGAGCCAAGCAAATCCACGTCCCAATAAAGAAACGTTAAGATCACCTCGATTTAAATAGGCCAAATTTACGTCGGTAATTTCCAATTCGCCTCGATGTGAAGGTTGAATGTTTTTTGCAATGTCAATGACATCATTATCGTAAAAGTACAGACCCGTTACCGCGTACTGCGATTTAGGGGCAAGTGGCTTCTCTTCAATACTGACGGCTTTTTTATCTTTATCAAATTCAACCACACCAAAGCGCTCTGGGTCGGTTACATGATAGCCAAAAACGGTTGCGCCTTTTGTGACTTGGGTCGCATCTTTTAACTTATCGGAAAAGTGCTGACCGTAAAATATGTTATCCCCTAACACCAAACTTACATTCGCGTCACCGATAAACTCTTCAGCAATGATAAAAGCTTGAGCAAGTCCATCAGGACTAGGTTGTACTGCATACTCAATCTCAACACCAAAATGACTACCATCGCCTAACAAACGTTGAAAGTTTTCTTTGTCTTCGGGCGTTGTGATAATCATCACTTCACGAATACCTGCGAGCATCAGTACTGAAAGCGGATAATAAATCATCGGCTTATCATAAATGGGTAATAATTGCTTTGATGTACCTTGAGTAATGGGGTGTAAACGAGAGCCCGAACCACCCGCCAAAATGATACCTTTATATTGAGCCATGTGATTAGTCATCATTATTCTCCTTCACCTAAACGGCCTAATTTGTACTTCCCTGTAAGAACGCGTTGCCACCAAGATTCATTTGCAAGGTACCACTGCACTGTTTTACGCATACCAGAAACGAAATCTTCTTCTGGAGCCCAGCCTAGTTCTTTTTGAATATGGCTAGCGTCGATGGCATAACGTGCATCATGCCCTGGGCGGTCTTTTACAAATGTAATTAAATCAGCGTACGCGGATATATCAGGTGATCTTTGCTCTGGCGCTAATTCATCTAACAAAGTACAAATAGTACGTACCACATCTAAATTGCGTTTTTCGTTGTGACCACCGATGTTAAAGGTTTCCCCTACTCTGCCTGATTTCACCACGACACATAAGGCCCGAGCGTGATCTTCAACAAACAGCCAATCTCGTATTTGGCTACCGTCTCCATACACTGGTAGTGGCTTACCCGCTAGCGCATTTAAAATTACGTGAGGCACCAATTTCTCGGGGAAATGATATGGACCATAATTATTTGAACAGTTAGTAATGACTGTAGGCAGGCCATAAGTACGTTGCCAACTTCTGACTAAATGATCGGAACTGGCTTTACTCGCAGAATAAGGAGAGCTTGGCGCATAAGGCGTATCTTCAGTAAATAAGGGTAACTCACTGCCAGAGGGCAACTCATCTGGGTGCGGCAAATCGCCGTACACTTCATCGGTAGATATATGATGAAAGAGGAATTGTGCTTTGCGCGCTTGTGATAGGGTCTGCCAATATTCACGGGCAGCATCGAGTAACGTATAAGTGCCTACCACATTGGTTTGAATAAAAGCGCCTGGCCCATCAATTGAGCGGTCAACATGAGATTCTGCGGCTAAATGCATGACAGCATCTGGTTGATGCGTCTCAAACACGCGTTTAATTTCTGCTGCATCACAGATATCCACCTGTTCAAAAGTATACCTGTCGCTTTGCAGCTCATCAGGGATTGACTCGGTATTCCCTGCATACGTTAATACATCTACATTTATCACACTATCTTGTGTGTTCTCTAATAAGTGCCTCACGACAGCGCTGCCGATAAATCCGGCTCCACCGGTTACTAGTATCTTCATGAAAAATTAAACCCTTTACTATTTCTTATAATGACATCATGTCTTGATGATTAATTCCGCGTTTCTAACGCACTTAACGCCTTGTTCAATTGTTGATCAAGCGGCGCTTGAAAACTTACCCGTTCTTCCGTTTTAGGGTGAATAAAAGCCAAAGAATATGCATGCAAAAATAAACGCTTAAGCCCTTTTTTATTCATCAATTCGGTAAATTCCCCATCACCGTATTTATCGTCGCAGGCAATGGGGTGGCCAGCATGTAGGCAATGCACACGAATCTGGTGCGTTCGTCCTGTAATGGGAGATGCTTCTACTAACGTTGCGCCGACATATCTCTCTAATACGCGAAAGCGTGTTTCTGAAGGTTTTCCTTCACTATCAACAGACACTAAACGCTCACCTGACTTTAAAATGTTTTTCAATAACGGGGCGTTTACCTTGTACCGATTTTCCGGCCATTCGCCAACAACCAAAGCGTGATAGCGCTTGTCCATTTTTTTATCGCGCAATTGTTCATGCAAATTTTTAAGGGCAGAACGTTTTTTAGCAATCACCAAGCAACCGGATGTATCTCTGTCTAATCGGTGGACTAATTCTAAAAATCGCGCTTGGGGACGCAAAGCACGAAGCGCTTCGATGACCCCAAAACTCAAACCACTACCACCGTGGACAGCCATGCCAGAAGGCTTGTTTAACACGATGAGTAAATCGTCTTCGAATAAAATGTGCGACTCAAGTGACGCCACTTTATCTAATTTAGTAGATGGTGCTGCATTAGGTTCTGATACACGAATGGGAGGAATACGTAATTGATCATGAGCCTGAAGTTTATATTCAGGCTTCACTCGCTTCTTATTTACTCTTATTTCGCCTTTACGCACAATGCGATATATAAGGCTTTTAGGCACCCCTTTTAATAGGGTACGTAAAAAGTTATCGATGCGCTGACCCTCAAGGTCTGGCTCTATTTCAATAAATTGAACTTTCTGGAATGTGGTATCTGTAATCATCAGAGTATTATAACTGGAATCCCCCCATGTATGACCAGCACTTTATTCGCTTGCCAGCGTTTAGATTTTAATGTGATAATGCGCCAGTCTTGCTAAAGGTTATTACCGAGCAAGACAAACAGATGTAATAATCCGTTCTGGTAGCAGTGCGACACAAATTAGTCGTTTAATACTGCCCTATCGATTGCGAAGTGAGTAACTTTTCGTAAATGTGATAAAACAGAACCAAAACATCAGCGATGATAAATAACTATTTGATCGCGGCCGATGTAAAGAATGTAATTGAATTGACAACATACTGGGTTTGTTATGCCCAATTTTTTCAACGCATAACCACCGAGTATTAACCGTTTTAAGAAACGAATTTACAGATGTCAGAAGCAGCCGAAACTGACACCCAAGTGGGAAGTATTTAATATAATTATGCGTTAAATAACGCATAAGGTACTTAGGCAAAAACTTAAAATTAGTTAAATACAGCCGAGAGGCTGCATGACAAAAAATTGTCGAAACTCAACGCATGTCTTTCATCCGTGGCGATCGGTACACCACCGAGTCAATAAGAATGAAAAGAATGTTAATCAATGCAACCCAGCAAGAAGAGTTGCGTGTTGCCCTCGTTGATGGTCAGAAGCTTTACGATTTAGACATTGAAAGCCCAGGCCATGAACAGAAAAAAGCCAATATATATAAAGGCACTATTACCCGCGTCGAACCCAGTTTAGAAGCAGCTTTTGTCGACTATGGCGCAGAGCGTCACGGTTTCCTGCCTTTAAAAGAAATCGCACGCACTTACTTCCCCCAAGGTTACAAATTTGAAGGCCGTCCAAACATCAAGGATGTCATCAAAGAAGGTCAAGAAGTCATTATTCAAATTGATAAAGAAGAGCGCGGCCAAAAAGGCGCAGCACTAACAACCTTTATCAGTTTAGCCGGTAGCTACTTAGTACTGATGCCGAATAACCCAAGAGCAGGCGGTATTTCCCGCCGTATCGAAGGTGATGAACGTACTGATCTTAAACAAGCGCTAAGCAACTTAACCTTACCTGATGGCATGGGTTTAATTGTGCGTACTGCTGGTGTGGGTAAATCGGCCGAAGAGTTACAATGGGATTTAAGCGTTTTGTTAACCCATTGGACAGCCATTTCAGAAGCCGCTGATTCGCGCCCTGCTCCGTTTTTAATCCACCAAGAAAGCAATGTTATCGTGCGTGCTATACGTGACTATTTACGTCGCGATATTGGTGAAATTCTGATTGATAAAACCAGCATTTACGAACAAGCGATGAAGCACATTGAGTTGGTTCGCCCCGACTTTGCTAATCGTGTAAAACTGTATCGTGGGGATGTGCCTTTATTCAGCCACTACCAAATCGAAAGCCAAATCGAGTCAGCGTTCCAACGTGAAGTACGCTTACCGTCAGGTGGCTCGATTGTTATCGACCCTACCGAAGCGCTTACATCAATTGATATCAACTCAGCTCGTGCCACCAAAGGCAGCGATATTGAGGAAACCGCATTTAATACCAATCTTGAAGCTGCCGATGAAATCGCCCGTCAATTGCGCCTTCGCGATTTAGGCGGTTTGGTTGTGATCGACTTCATCGACATGACACCTGTTCGCCATCAACGTGAAGTTGAGAATCGAATGAAAGATGCCGTACGACACGATCGCGCTCGTGTTCAACTCGGCCGTATTTCTCGCTTTGGCTTACTGGAAATGTCGCGCCAACGTTTACGCCCATCATTGGGTGACTCTGCCCACAATGTATGTCCGCGTTGTAGCGGCCACGGTACTGTTCGCGGGACCGAATCATTAGCGTTATCTGTACTACGCATCATGGAAGAGGAAAGCATCAAAGATAATACAGGTCAGATTGAAGCTCAGCTTCCTGTCAATGTTGCGACTTACCTATTGAATGAAAAGCGTGGCGCCGTTGCCAGCGTTGAAAAACGTCATAAAGTGCAGCTAGTTATTATTCCTAATCCGAATATGGAAACGCCACATTATCACGTTGCGCGTCGTCGCCCTGACGATGCAATACACGACATGAGCTATAACGTCGAGTTGATGAAAAACGAAGACACTGAAGCGGATAAAGCAGTCACTGCCACTCCGGTTAAGGAACAGCCTGCACTTCAAAGTTTTGTTTCGCCTGCAAAAGCAGCGCCGGCACAAACTCAAGGAGCGAAAGCAACCGAGGTTGAAAGTGTTTCTTTGTTAACTAAAATTGCCAGTTGGCTAAAATCATTGTTTGCGCCTGCGCCGCAACCTGAGCCAGAGCCTGAAGTTAAACCGCAACGTAAACCTCAGCAACGTCGCAACCGCAACAACCCACGTCGTGGTAAACAAGGTGATAATCGCTCTGAAGGTCGTAACGACAATCGTAGTGAAAGTCGTGGTGAAAAAGCGGACAGTCGTGACGGTAATGAGAAGCCAAATAATCGCAAGCCTCGTCGCAACGATAATCGTAAACCTCGTAACGACAATAAAACGGCAAAAGATTCGACAAATAACACGCCGGATCAAAAGAAAGAGCAGAAACCTGCAGCGCCGCGTAAAGAAGTAAAAGAGCATAAGGTAGCTGAGCGTCGTAAACGTCGTGATAATAGACGTAGCGTGCGTGTCGATGACACTAAAGAACAGGTAACGAGCAATAGCACTCAAGCAAACGGTTCAGATGTGAAAGCATCTACGGTCAACCAATCGTCAGCCCCTGTTGAAGCTAATGTACCGAAAAACGTTGAACAAACTAGTGCGCACAATGAAGCTGCAACCGTTGATACACAAGTGCCTGTATCGGCTCCAGCTCACAGTGATGATTCACCGAAAAAGCCTAAAGCAAAGGGCAAAGAAAAGCGTGCTCAAGAAGCAACCCATGAAACGCATGAGGATCCAGCTAAACCTGAGTCTAGCGACACTCAAGATAACGAAAAAAGTGAGAATACAACCCAGCGTACTCGTAGTCGCCGTTCTCCTCGCCATATTCGTGCTGCCGGTCAAAAGCGTCGTAAAGATGAAGATGCGCAAGCGTCTCAAAGCGACAATGAAGACCAATCAGCGAAGCAAGATGAGTTGCAGTTTGACGACCCACAAGCGCAAGCCGCTCCAGTGCAAACTGAGCAAGCTATTGCAGAGTCTGTAGAACAGGCACCGCAGCAAGCACCTGATACGACGGTAAGTGCTGATGTTGCTGCACCTGCGCCCGCTCAAGGTGATTTACTTTCTCAACCCGAAGATACAATCTCGAAAGGGGAAGATAAACCTAAAGCACCTGAAGTGACTGCGGTTCAATCTGAAGATACACAACCAGTGGTTAAGCCTGCATCAACGGAACAAGTTTCACCGTCTGATACACCTATCGCTGCTGCGGAAAGTGAAGTGCCCGCAACCCAAGAAGCGCCTGTTGAGCCACAAGCGCGCGTAGAATCTGACGCGCCTGCTACTGACAACGCATCTGTTGTTGAAGCATCTACTAATGAAGCGCCTGCTGCTCATAAAGCGTCTGCCGCTCATGAAGAGCCTGAGCACAAAGAGGCGAAACAGGAACACCACAAGCCGACTAAAGCTAAAGCGAAGAAAAGCGCGCCTAAAGCTGAAAAGGTAAGTGCAACTGCTGAAAAAGTAAGTGCAACGGCTGCTAAAGCGAAGGCTTCACATCCTATGGCAACACCGGCTACTGTTGAACATGTGTTTAATACGCTAGAAATAGGTTCATTAGCTGACGACGCTAGGCCTTCAGTGAAAGCATCTGGTCGCTCAGCGGCTATGGTTGCTGCGTCAACTCGTGCAACTGCACCTGCTACGCGCCCTACAGCACAAGACTGATTTCACCGCGCTAAATCGCGCTAGTTGAAATAACAAAAACCGCTGTTAGCACTGCTAGCAGCGGTTTTTTTATATTCTAGATTGCTAATCACGGGATATGCTGTATCCTCGCGCCCTCTCTATAATGCTTGAAAAAGCAGCATAGACTTTGATAATTAATTCACGACCAGCGAGTAAAATATGAGTTTTGCCGATTTAGGCTTATCCCCCGCCATTTTGTCTGCCGTTACAGCCAAAGGCTACACCGACCCATCGCCCATTCAAGCACAAGCTATTCCTGCCATACTAGAAGGTAAAGATATTATGGCAGCCGCACAGACTGGCACAGGTAAGACTGCGGGGTTTACTCTCCCTTTGCTCGAATTGCTTAATCGTGGCAAGCATGCCCGCGGTAACCAAGCCCGAGCGCTTGTATTAACGCCTACTCGCGAACTAGCCGCTCAAGTTGGTGCCAGTGTCGTCGATTATGGCAAAGATTTACCGCTACGTTCAGCGGTAGTATTTGGTGGTGTAGGCATTAATCCACAAATGATTAAGCTTCGTAAGGGCGTTGATATTTTAGTCGCCACACCCGGTCGCTTATTGGATCTATATAATCAAAACGCTGTTCGATTTGACGATCTTGAAGTGCTTGTACTTGATGAAGCTGACCGTATGTTAGATATGGGCTTTATTCATGACATCAAAAAGGTGTTAAAGCTGCTTCCTGCGAAACGTCAAAATCTTCTGTTTTCAGCGACCTTCTCGGACGATATTCGCGCATTAGCTAAGGGCTTGGTGAACAACCCTGTTGAAGTCTCAGTGTCTCCGCCAAACACGACAGTAGAAGCCGTTGAGCAATCTATTTGTCCGGTCGATAAGAATCAAAAAACACCTGCCTTGATCCGTATGATCAAAGATAACGATTGGCAGCAAGTATTGGTTTTCAGCCGCACGAAACACGGCGCAAATCGTATCGCAAAACAACTTGAAGCACGAGGCATCACCTCAGCTGCCATTCACGGTAACAAGAGCCAAGGTGCACGCACAAAAGCATTGGCAGAGTTTAAAAGTGGAAAAGTACGGGCGTTAGTCGCTACAGATATCGCTGCGCGCGGACTAGACATTAGTCAGTTACCCCAAGTCGTAAACTATGACTTGCCGAATGTTGCAGAGGACTATGTTCACAGAATCGGTCGCACAGGTCGTGCTGGTGCAAGTGGCCAAGCGATTTCATTAGTAACCGCAGACGAATTTTCATTGTTGGCCGACATTGAGCGTTTTACTAAACAAATTATTCCACGCAAGGGAATTGAAGGGTTTGCACCTGTTCATGACTTGCCTGAGTCACGCTTAGATAACAGACCCATCAAGCCTAAAAAGCCCAAAAAACCTCGCGTTCAACACAGAGATGGGCAACGCTCTGGTGATAATGCTCGCGGCCATTACTCTGGTAAACGAAGAGGCAACGGCCCTAAAAACGCTAGCCCTCGTCGCTCAGCGTCTGATTAGAGTAATACCAATCCACGTTAATAAGTGATCACTTATTAACGTGGAATGGTATAAGATACAAATTCATTCTTTGTGTTTACGCTAGGTAAGCACAAAGAACGTCATATATTTTTTAGATCAATTCCCACTTTATTTGTTAATGTACAGCCATTCATTTTGTTTTAGATAGGCTGTCTTCTGTGGGTAAATTGTTTTCAAAAAAGCGCTACCTCTTACCAATAATTTGCCTCACGTTTTTACTCTTCTCGCTGATTACCGCCTATGTTTTCAGAAACTCGCTAACCGTTTTTTTTATCGAGCGATATGCCAACGAGCAATCGATTAAGGTCAATTGCCTTGCATTCGACATAAGTAGTCGTCTTAACGTCCATATAGAACAAGCATGTATTCACATGCCAGGCTTAACGGTCGATATTCACAATGCACACTTTTCACGCCAGCAAAACAGCGTATTTATCGACTCACTTAGCGTTGAACATATCAAGCAAAACAGCGCACACGAAAGCCCGGCAATTGTATCGCCGCTAGATTTGAATCAGTGGCAGTTACCAGCCAATTTGCCACGCTTACAAATTGATAATGTAACCTTTAAAAGCGAACTGATTAATCACCCCATAAATTTTAGCCTGGGGCAACCCACAGCGCATTCTTTGACATTAACGGGCGATGTACAGGCGACACTTGTGCTGAACAAAAAGAACGACACAACGCATGACAAAACCGTCATTGAAGGTGATATTAATTGGAGGTTATCTGAGGTTGTTGACAAGATCCCGCTAGATGCGCAAACGCTAGCGTCTCTTGAGCCAGTCTTGAATCAGCAGACATTTATGAATGCCCCTATTAGCAGCCATATTCTATTTGATGGTTCTGTTATCACCTCAAAACATCAGCTTGCCAGTCATTTTGACTATACATTTGAGCCGTGTTCATTAGGTTCTCGTATTAACGGTCAGTTAGGAATCGATGCTTCTTTGATAAGCCAATCGATTGGTTTAGATCTAACGAAATTGCGCATACATTCAAAGTTAAACAACGAGTGCGTCACCGTATCCCCTCAAATACCTTTTGATCTGCCTAACGAGTTTACTGTAGAGCTCTCTGAGCCAATTAGGGTCAATCAGCAAACTGTGATAGTGCCCTCTATTTTAATAACCAGCGATGCTCTCACGCTCACGTTAGCAGAATCACGAATTGTGTTAGCAAACGCACAAGAGCCAATTCAGATTTCAAGCCAAGTAAATCTTGAAGGCTCTGTACACATTAAGACCAATGAAATAAATGGCAAAGCAAAGGAGACTGCTTTTAATACGCTGGAACTAACCTCACACTCAGCTCTGAATCTTATAGGCCAAGCATGGGCACTCGAAAATATTAACATTGCGCTAAAAGCCCCGCGCATTTCACAATATAACCTGTCAGTTCAAGCACTATCAGCGAATATCCAAGGCGCGATATCCTTATCCGATGGCGTTGCACTAACACTTAATGTACAAGCAAAAAATGCCGCCTATCGCCCCGCCCCAACCTCGTCTGATATTGAACCTGTTCCCATTACGGTAAAAGCAGTAGATGCTGACATCATTTTGCAGGGCCACCATAAACAAAACCTGACAGCGTCGTTAAATACGCACTTAACGCGAGTAAAGCGCGATACGCTGTTAGTCAACAAGCTAAACAATCAACTGAGCGGTAAAATCAGCCAATTGCGTAAAATAGATTTGACCGGCAGCACCCGTATCAATGGCATTGCATTAAACCTTGATGAAGATCAGTACTTAACCTTTGCATCACTTTTTGCCACACACGCAATAGCAGGTGATCTTCAAGATAAATCCCTAGTCAGCGAGCATGACCTGATAGTTGATGAAGCAATTCACATGAATATACATCAGCAACAACAAACGTTAACTGTTAGCGCTGAGCAACAAGCCATCAGTCATTTTCAGAGTGTTGTGAATCGGTTTATGCCAGAACTGACATTGCAAGAAGGTATGCTTAACCTGAACGGACTTTTTGAGCTTCAGGGATCCACGTTCGACGGTAAGTTTGCCCTTGCGAACGGTGCGCTAAAGTATAATGAATATACGGCAAAGGGGGCAGTTACCACAGGACATATTCAGTTTAATTCAGCAGGTCTTCAGCTAGATAAGAGCACATTACATATCGAAAGCGTTAACGCAGGCGTACCAATTGAAAATATCGAAATTGAGTATGTTTTACATAACAGCAAGGCCAAAATTAACCATGCCCGTGGTGATATATTAGGCGGAACGTTTAACGTAAGTGAATTATGGTTAGATAAACGTAACCAACATACTCAAGTGACGGTAAATGATATTAGTTTGGCAAAGGTAGTGGCATTGCAGCAGCAATCAGGCATCAGTGTGACCGGAAGCGTTTCGGGTATCCTACCTATGAGCGTAAATAACAATGAAGTGCATATTGATGATGGACTATTAAAAAGTGAGGGGCCAGGGACCCTAAAAATTGACGGTAATCCGGCATTTGACTCGATTGCTGAACAACAATCTGAATTAAACTACTTAAGAGATTTACAGTTTGAGCAGTTAAGCAGTAACGTAACATTAAACTCAGACGGCTTATTGTTGTTAGACTTTGCTATTTTAGGCCAAAACCCAAATCAACAACAGGCGGTTAATTTTAATTACCATCATGAGGAAAATGTCTTAACCTTATTACGCTCACTTAGGTTGACAGATTCAGTACAGAATCAAATTGAACACAAAATTAAACAAGGCGGTGTACAGTGAAAATAGTGTGGCTAGCGATGGCATGTATTTCGTTGGGTGCTTGCACACATAAAGTGCAAGTAGAAACGAAGGAGCCGATTACTATCAATATCAATGTGAAAATTGACCACGAAATCCGCGTTAAAGTGGATAAAGAGTTAGATGATATTTTCAGCGATGACAGCGAATTATTCTAAGGAGACACCATGAAAAAGAGCCTATTAACCACATTTGTTGCAGCAACATCCTTATTTTTCACAAGCATGACATTTGCCGTTGAATTGGACGATGCTAAAGATCAAGGTTTAGTGGGTGAGCAGACAGACGGCTATCTAGGAGCCGTCGTCAGTCAACCCGATGTTATTGCACTCATCAAAGAAGTAAATAACAAACGCAAAGCGAAATACAGTCAACTCGCGTCTAAGAACAACTTAACACTAGAGCAGGTTGAAAAGCTCGCGGCAAAAAAAGCCTATGAGAAAACCGCATCAGGGCACTATGTGCTGGTAAACGGCAACTGGGTTAAAAAATAGATATCATGTATAAAAAACCGCCAGCGCGAGAATGCTCACACTGGCGGTTTTTTATCTTTATTAGATAAGACCTTTTAGACAAGGTCTTTTTAGCTGTTTTTTCAGGCCATTTTTAAGCTAAATAACCGCCATCAACGGTAATAGTCGTACCTGTGGTATAGGTCGATGCATCGGATACCAAATACAGTACAGTACCGGCCATTTCGTCAGGTTGTGCAACGCGCCCCAATGGAATTGTCATTAACGCCGTTTTTAATATTTTATCGTTCGATGTTAACGCCGAAGCAAATTTCGTCTCAGTTAGCCCCGGAAGCAAAGCATTCACTCGGATATTCAACGGGCCACATTCTTTGGCGAATGCTTTAGTCATACTGATAACAGCCGCTTTGGTAACAGAATATATACCTTGCATAGCGCCAGGTGAAACACCGTTCACCGACGCTGTATTGAGTATCACCCCGCCACCCTGCTCTTTCATCATTTTACCTGCAGCAACTGACATAAAGAAATACCCGCGAATATTGACGTCAACCGTCTTTTCGTAGGCTGCTAAATCCGTATCTAGAATATGCCCAAAATACGGATTAGCTGCGGCATTATTGACTAAAATATCTAGCTGACCAAAGTCACTCTTTATGGTCTCAAACGTTGATTCAATTTGTGCCATCTCCCCGACATGACAGGCTAACGCAGTCGCTTTACCTCCTGCATCACGAATGCTTTGTGCGACCGCTTCGCAGCCATCTATTTTACGACTCGACACGATCACATGGGCGCCGTAAGTAGCAAGCAACCTTGCAATAGATTCACCAATACCGCGACTCGCGCCAGTGACTAACGCAACTTTCCCCGTTAAATCAAATAATTCTGTTTTCATTTTTTGTCCTTTAAATTAATCGTTGGTTACGCGGTCATTCCGCCGTCTAGAACCACTGTATGTCCGGTCATAAAACTTGACTCTGGTGTGCATAACCATGCTATTGCTCCAGCAATTTCTTGTGGCTCACCGAGGCGTTTCATAGGGTTTGCTTTTACCAATGCTTTTTGCCCACGTTCATCTAATTTTGAAAGTACATTCTCCACCATAGGGGTGCGGATAAAGCTTGGACAAACCGCGTTGAAGCGAATGTTGTGCCTAGCGTATTCAACTGCCGCTGTTTTCGTTAATCCCACCACCGCGTGTTTCGCTGCGCTATATGCTGACAAAGTAGGTGCAGCTCGAATGCCTGCCACTGATGAAATATTAATGATATGGCCACCGCCACTTTCCATCATGTGCGCCAGCGCTTGCTTCATGCAATACCACACGCCATTGACGTTCACAGCGATATTTTTATGGAATGTCGCATCATCAATTTCAAGCATAAATTTAGGATCGTGATCAATGCCGGCATTATTGATAACCACATCAATATTGCCTAATTCACCGATAGCGCTTCTAAACAGTGCCTCAACCGACTCGCTTACGCTGACATCCACTTTGCAAAAACGTGCTTGACCGCCTTCGTCGTTAATGCGCTGTACTAGAGCATTGCCATCAGCTTCATTCAAGTCGCCTATAGTGACGTTTGCACCGCGCTTACTTAACAATAATGCGGACTCAGCACCGATACCTGACGCTCCGCCTGTGATTAATATATGCTTTCCAGCTACACTGTTATCACTCATTATTCGTCATCCACCTTCAGAACAAGCTTTCCTGTATTTTCACCGTTAAATAACATGAGTAAGGTCTCGGGGAAATGCTCGATACCCTTTACCACATGCTCTTTCGCTTTTAATTTACCCTCAGCAATCCACTTAGCCATTTGCTCAGCGGCTTCACCGTAGTGTTTTACATTGTCAAATACCACGATGCCTTCCATACGTGCGCGGTTCACCAGAAGCGACAAGTAGTTTGATGGGCCTTTTACTGCTGTTGTATTGTTATATTGACTAATAGCACCACAGATTACGATCCTCGCATGCATGCGAATTTGTGTGAGTACATCGTCTAAAATCTCACCGCCTACATTATCAAAATAAACGTCAACGCCTTTTGGACAATGGGCTTTAAGCGCTTTTTTAACATTTTCGCATTTGTAATCTATCGCTCCATCAAAACCTAGTTCGTCCACAAGATATTGGCATTTGTCTTTACCACCGGCGATACCTATCACAGTACAGCCTTTTAGCTTGGCAATTTGCCCAACAACCGTGCCGACTGCACCAGCAGCGCCTGATACTACAACCGTTTCCCCTTCTTTAGGCTGTCCTGTATTGAGTAAGCCAAAATAAGCGGTCATTCCTGGCATGCCCAGCACACCTAAATAGCGCTCTAACGGCGCAATACTGATATCAATTTTGTGTAAATCTTTAGCATCTGAAACCGCAAATTGCTGAACCCCGCCGTGACCAAAAACATAGTCACCTTTGCGGTAATCAGGTGACGTTGATGAAATGACTTCACCAACGGTACTGGCGCGCATTACTTCGCCGATCTTTACTGGGGCAATATAGGATTTCCCGTCATTCATCCAGCCACGCATGGCCGGGTCGAGAGAAATGTAGGCGATTTTAACTAATACTTGATTTTGCCCCAACTCAGGTATGTCACTCTCTACCTGCTCCCAGTTCTCTCTTGTTGGTGTCCCCACGGGGCGCTTGGCTAACAAAAACTGTGTATTTTTCATATTAAAAAACTCCTTCACTATACAAAACGCGTTGGTAATGGTTTAACAAAGTTAGAACCATGCTTCTTGCATCGCGCTACAACTGTCGTTCATATTTGTTAATAAGGTGAAATCGCGATTGATTGCACTTAGCTCCCAATCAATAAAATATTTTGCGGCTTGCAATTTACCGCGATAAAACGCTTCGTCGTCTTGTGGTAACTGCCCTTTCGCCAGAGCCGCCTCTGCGGTAATGGCTTGGCGGATCCATATCCAACTCACAACGATTTGACCAAATATTGTCAAAAAGCAACTTGCATTGGCCAGCAATGCATTTTGGTTTTCACCTCGAAGTTCTGACCCAATCAAAGGAATAAGGGTTTGTAACTTTCCGAGATAAGGCTGTAGGTCCGCAATAAGTTGCTGGCTAACACTGTGTTGTGCTTTGGCAAAATCGTCACTCATGGCCTTTTGCAGCGCCACTAATCCAGCGCCATTCGCTTGCCATAATTTACGTGTCATCAAATCTAATGCTTGAATGCCATTGGTGCCTTCGTGTATTGGATTTAAACGATTGTCACGCCAGCACTGCTCTACTGGGTATTCCCGTGTATAACCAGAACCACCAAGTATTTGTATCGCTAAATCATTGGCTTTAGGGCCAAACTCACTTGGCCATGCTTTTACCACTGGGGTCAATAAATCAAGCAGTTCGGCGTTTTTTTGTTTTTCTTCTGGTGTTGCGGCCGTATGTAAGTCGTCCACTAATCGAGCAGCGTAGAAACACAATGACATGCCACCTTCCACATAAGACTTCTGCGCTAAAAGCATACGCTTAACGTCACCATGTTGAATAATCGTAGCGGGTTTGTCGGTCGGTTTGTTGTTCGGCGCAACGCGCCCTTGGGTTCGCTCTTTGGCATATTGTAAAGAATGGCGATAGCCAGCGTAACCCAGCATAGCGGCACCGAATCCTACACCTAAACGTGCTTCGTTCATCATCAAGAACATGTATTTTAAGCCTTGATGTTCTTCACCTACTAAATAGCCATGGCAATCGTCTTTTTCACCAAACGACAATACCGTTGACGTGGTACCGCGATAGCCCATTTTATGAATAAGACCCGCGAGAGACACATCATTGCGCTGACTCGGTTTGTCATTTTCATCTAAGCGATATTTTGGCACCACAAACAGTGAGATACCTTTCACCCCAGGAGGCGCTCCTTGAATTTTAGCTAACACAAGGTGCACTATATTGTCTGACAATTCATGATCGCCCGCCGAGATGAACATCTTGCTGCCTTTGATTCGATAGCTTCCGTCACCCGCAGGTTTGGCATTCGTGGTAATATCAGCCAAAGAAGAACCAGCGTGTGGCTCAGTTAATGCCATAGTCCCGGTAAATTCACCGGTCAACATGCGTGGCATAAACTTGTCTTTTATCGACTGACTGGCAAAGTTTTTAATCACATTAGCGGCCGCTACCGTCAAAAATGAATAGCCCGTACTTGAAGGGTTTGAAGAGGTAAAGTAGCTTGAACATGCCATCATAATCGTTTCAGGCAACTGCATACCGCCATCTTCAAAGTCAAAGCGTCCTGCAATCAAACCCGACTCAGCATAAGTGTCAAACGCTTCTTTCACCTCAGGGATCATGTGTACTCGTTCCCCGTCAAAGGTCGGCTCATTTAAGTCAGCTTTGCGGTTATGAGGTGCAAATTTTTCTCTGGCTATTTTATCGGCCGTTTCCATGACTGCGTCAAACGTGCCTTTGTTGTGCTCGCTGTATCGTTCTCTTTCACATAAGGACTCAGTATCGAGCACTTCATACAATTGGAAGGCTAACTCTTTACGACTGACCAGTTCTTCGCTCATTTTTATACCTTTAATTACCTGTCGAAATTTACCTGTAAACACCATGGAAACACGACATATTATTGTGACGCCAAGTTAGGCAACATTCTTTTAACAGATTGTAGCTTCGCAGATAAAAGAAGCGCGATTAATTGTCATATATGACATAATAATGGTGAATTAAGACAGTTATAAAAGCTGGTGATAGCTGCTAAAAACAGTTGTTTATAGTGAGGAATATTTTGTGTTTAAAGTAACCATTTTAGGGTTCGATCAAGCTTATGCCAGTGCCATAACAGGTGTATTGGATATTTTTGGTTTAGCTGGAATAACCTGGCAACGTATGCAAGGCCAACCTATCAAGCCCTTGTTTGACGTTCAGATAGCGTCAATAGAAGGACGCAATGTTAAATGCATAAATCAGCTTGAATTGAACGCCCATGTTGCCATCGAGAGCGTCAGCAAAACCGATTTGCTGTTAATTCCGACTATCGGTGGAGATCCTCTTGAAGTCCTGAAAAACAATGTTGCGTTACTGCCTCATATTCGCCGCCACTATGCGCTCGGAGCAGACATAGCGAGTAACTGTAGTGGTGCATTTTTACTTGCTCAAGCGGGCATATTAGATAAACGCATGGCCACAACGCATTGGGGTTACGCTGAGCTATTTGGCAAACTCTATCCCCAAGTTAATTTAATGATCGATCGCTTGATAACAGAACAAGACAATATTTTCTGTTCTGGCGGCGGAATGGCATGGTTTGACTTAGCATTATTATTGATTGAGCGTTACGCAGGGCATGATATCGCTACCACGACGGCGAAAGCCCACGTGATTGATTTATCCAGAGGAGAACAATCAGCCTACGCTTCGCTGCGTACCAAAAAATACCATCAGGATGCTGAAATACTGACTGTGCAACAATGGCTCGAAGAGAATTATGCGCAAAAAGTCTTTATCGAATCATTAGCCGCCACGGTGAACTTAACGCAGCGTACTTTCGTGCGCAGATTTAAACGTGCTACAGACCAGTCTCCTCTCTCTTATTTACAAGGTGTAAGAGTCGAAGCGGCTAAAAAGCACTTAGAATCAGCAACGCACAGTGTTGAGCGAATTGTCAGTTTGGTGGGCTATGACGATTTAAGTTCTTTTACCCGTTTATTCAAAAAGCACACTGGGCTATCTCCGAGCCAATACGCTAAAAAATTCAGTCGGTGAAGTAAGGAGTCATACCAATTCCTTTGAGCGCTTTCCCTGTGTTGCCATCTTAACGTCATAATGGTAGCCGAAGATTTACACCTACAAGCGCTACGTTGAGCACAGTTTATGCTTATACCAATATCATATAGCTAATTTAATAAAGAAAGACAGCGGCATTTGGTAGCAATTCAGCTCACACAGCCTGTAAATACTATTAAAATCAAACATATAAGAGCTTAAGCTAAATTATTTAATGAACCGTGTCTGCTCGATAAGCAGTTGCAACATAAGGAGAAATGCATCAATTTAGGGCAAGTTAATTGCTCGTTGTTGTCGTTTCATATTGGGTAAAGAGTAAAGTTTTAAATTTTTCGTAATTTTATTACTAAATAATTATAAAAATACGGAATATTGGTGTATAAATGCACAAAATCTGTTCTTTAATTACGCACGAGAGGAAAATCATGGCTTTTAAGAAACAATATTTGAAATCTAAACCTGTTTGTAAGGTCACATTTAAAATCAGCAAGGAAGAAGCGAAAGAAGCAGACTCCGTCAGCATCGTTGGAGATTTTAATGACTGGGATAAAAGTGCGACTGTGATGAAGAAGCTCAAAAACGGTAGTTTCTCTGCAGCGATGGACTTACCGGTAGAAAATGAATACCAATTCAGATATTTGTTAGATGACAAAGCATACGAAAATGACTGGCAAGCTGATGCTTATACAATGTCGCCCATGTCAAATGAAGAAAACTCGGTGATAAAACTATAATACCAATCCGCATTAATAAGTACAGACGCCCTACGCTTCAAATGAAACGCAGGGCGTTTATATTGCTATATAGCTTACTTAAGCCTTGTAAATGAAACGCCAGGGTACGTTATCCCCTGCCATTCAACGGCTTGCTGATTAAAGTTCTGTACTAGCGTGGTATTGCCTCGTCTACTAAGTCTTAGGCCTTTGGGTAGACGGTAAGTTGTTATTCCCGCTCCACTTAACGCTTCGATTAAGACGCTGCTAATTAACCCTGCTGATAATGCCCCAATGACACTTACCTTGTCTTTTTGGGTGACCGCAGGCAAACCAACCATAGGCCCATGCGTGTAGGTATGCGTCACAACAGCACTGGTTGCTTCATAACTTTCACACCAAAGCGTTGCGCTAAACTCTGTCTTTGTATTTTCACAACAAATTGCTTGTTCTAATGTAGGACGAAGCGAATCAAAGTTTGCCAGTTTAATGCCGACTATATCTTCGATTAATTCGAACTGCCCTTTGTTAGCAACACGCCCTGAATTATGACGAAAAGCCGTACGCGGGCCAAATATAATAGGGGTCGATTGAGCTTGGTTTGTCAGTACTCGGGCCGTTTTTTCATCCATTAACGTTAGAGCCGGGGCAACAACCAGCGCATATTGTTTATCTGCCAATTGCTCGGGGTGAATAATATCAACATCAACCCCTAGTTCGCGCAATGCAGTGTAGAACATCATAAATTGATGCCAGTAATTTAAGTCTTTATTATGAGGCTGCACGTTGTAGGCCCATAGACTATTGTAATCGTGTAACAGCGCGACTTTTGCATCTACTTTTTCAAGTGCGAATTGGCTAGGGTCAAAGTCTTTCACTTCTTGATAACCGCGATCAGCGCGTCCGTCTTGCTGCAATAACCCGGAATGCATGATTTCTTGAGCCATGTGGCTTGCCCGCCACCTAAAGTAAGTTACTGAACTTGCGCCATGAGCCCACGCCTGAGCGGACCACAACTGAACTGCACCTTTGGCGGGTAACGGGTTGTACTGCGCCCAATTAGCGTGACCGCATTGCTGCTCCATTATCCAAAAATCTTTACCACCTTTAATGCCGCGATATAAATCGTGATTAAAACTAACCAAGTCGGGGTGACCAGTGCGGGCGAATTCTGTTTTTGTTTCCTCGCTCTCCCAAGTAGCGAAAAACTCGAGCATACCGATTGGATAGCTATCCCAAGCGACAAAATCTAAGTTTTTGGCCACTTTGTATAGGTCAAACTCTTCGGCAAAAATAACGAAATTGTGGGTAATAAACCGATCCGGCGACAGCGCCCTAAGCACCTCTATTTGCAGCTGTTGAAACTCGTCTATCATGTCCGAACAAAAGCGCTGGTAATCCAATACCTGCGAAGGATTGGGCTGGCGAACAGCCGTTAAATTTGGCGGACAAATTTGCGACCACTGTGAATAATCTTGGCTCCAAAAGGCGCATCCCCAAGCTTCGTTTAATGCGTCTAAGGTTTGGTAACGAGCTTCAAGCCATTTAGGAAAACGCGCCGCGCTCGCACCGCCATAAGACACTGCAGTGCCTTCATGACCTAACTCATTATCAGTCTGCCAACCAATCACATCAGCATGTTGACCATAGCGCTTCGCTATCTCGGTTGTAATTCGTTTGCATTCTATGCGGTACGTTTCACAGGCATGGTCATAGTGACGGCGTGAACCAAATTTCATGGTCTGGCCTTGGGCATCAATGGCTAAAATTTGTGGAAACTTTTGTACTAACCAAGCAGGAGGCGTAGCTGTGGGGGTACACATTACAACCTTAAGGCCTTTGGCAACATACGTTGCAATCGCATCATCTAGCCACTGCCAATCAAATACGCCATCTGTGGGTTCAATTTTAGCCCAGGAAAATTCAGCCAGACGAACATATGTTAGGCCTAACGCTTTCTGTTGTTCAGCATGTTCCGCCCATTCATTCTGGGGCACATGTTCAGGATAATCACACACGCCAATACTTAATGTGTCGCTATTTGGTATAGACATAACCAACTGCCTCTTGTTTCAATTTGTATGATAAATATGATGTGAGGAAAATATAGAGTTATAGCAAGTAACGCAAAGACTATTTTAGCAATAAACGCTCGTTCGATTAATTATTCTACGCATTATATCGGGAGCATCCTATTAGTGGGTGTTCTAACTAGCGCAGCCATTAAAAAAGCCGCTAAAAGTAGCGGCTTTAGTTTGCATATCAGAATAATAGATACACGAGAAAAAGTAGCGTAAATTTACGCTACAACGCAGCTTCTAATTGCGGTAATACATCAAACAAATCTCCGACTAAACCATAATCAGCGACTTGAAAGATTGGTGCTTCTTCATCTTTATTGATAGCCACTATGACTTTGGAGTCTTTCATACCTGCAAGGTGCTGAATAGCGCCAGAGATACCCACCGCGATATACAATTGTGGTGCGACTATTTTACCCGTTTGCCCGACCTGCATATCGTTCGGCACAAAGCCGGCATCAACGGCAGCACGTGAAGCTCCCATAGCCGCGCCAAGCTTATCTGCAATGCCATCTAGCAATTTAAAGTTTTCACCGTTTTGCATCCCTCGCCCACCGGAAATCACTATATCGGCTGCGGTCAGTTCAGGACGTTCAGATTCAGTAAGCTCTGCGCTAACAAATGCTGAAATGTCTGAGTTTTTAACCACATCAATCGTTTCAACAGGTGCATTATTACCTGTGCCGTTAGCATCAAAAGTAGACGTTCGTACCGTTAATACTTTAATGCTATCACTTGATTGAACAGTCGCAATGGCATTACCCGCATAAATAGGACGTACAAACGTATCGCTACTTTGCACACCAATCACATCTGACAATTGCGCCACATCTAACAGCGCGGCAACGCGGGGCATAAAGTTTTTACCTGTGGTAGTGGCTGCACACACCACGTGACTGTAGTCTTTGCCTAATTCAGCAACTAACTCAGCTACGTTTTCCGCTAACTGATGTTCATACGCTTCGTTGTCAGCAACTAATACTTTACTCACACCATCGACTTCGCTTGCTTGGGCCGCGACGTCAGCGCATTGATGTCCCACAACAAGTAGATGAAGGTCGTCACCCATTTTCGTCGCAGCATTAACCAGCTTAAGGGATTCAGATTTTAATTGGCTATTGTCGTGCTCTGCATATATAAGAATTGCCATTAGATCACCTTCGCTTCGTTTTTCAATTTATCAACCAATTCAGCTACATCAGCCACTTTTACACCGCCTGAACGTTGCGCTGGTGGCTCAACTTTAAGCACCTTAACGTTAGATGTTAACTCAACGCCAAAATCAGCAGCAGCTTTCACATCAAGAGGCTTACGTTTTGCTTTCATAATATTCGGTAGTGAAGCATAGCGTGGTTCATTTAGGCGTAAATCGGTCGTAACCACTGCAGGCAAGTTCAGTTCTACTGTTTGCAAGCCACCGTCAATTTCGCGAGTCACTTTAACCTTACCGGAATCAATGTTCACTTCAGAAGCGAATGTGCCTTGGGGCATGCCAGTTAACGCAGCTAACATCTGCCCGGTTTGGTTATTATCAGAATCTATTGATTGCTTACCCAGAATAACTAAATCAGGGGACTCGTCTTCAACGACTTTCTTAAGGAGTTTGGCAATTTGCAATGAGTCTAGTGACTCACTGGTATCGATTTGCAAGCCACGATCAGCACCGAGTGCTAATGCAGTTCTGATTTGCTCTTGGCAAGATTTATCACCAATCGAAACAACCACGATCTCTGTTGCTACACCTTTTTCTTTTAGTCTTACTGCTTCTTCAACCGCAATTTCACAAAATGGATTGATAGACATTTTGGCATTGGTTAAATCCACTGCACTATTATCGGCTTTAACGCGTACTTTAACGTTATAGTCGATGGCGCGTTTTACCGGCACTAATATTTTCATTTTCACCTCATTTGACAGGCGTTTGAGCAACAAAAAATGTAATTTAACATTACATTTACGGAATGCATTTAATTTACGTTCTGTTGACGTGCACGTCAACCCGTGCACAATACTCACAAATGACCAATCGCAAAATATGGCGTTTTAAGGGTGGGATCACAGTGATAATTAATCCAATTCCAACGTAAAATGTAGATAATAACGCAGTGACTAGCCTAAATATTGTGCGATGGTAAATAATCACTGGCATTGTAATAGGTAGCAGTTAAGCCCTCTATAAATGTGGCTTATAGAAAATATATATACAAATAAGTTGCGCTTTATCGGCTCTATCCGTAAAACAACAACCAACTAAATTGTAAAAATTGTGTAACAAACAAAAACGAACGCATTTTTTTAATTAATACATGTTTATAAAAGAGGAGATACTGGTGGAACGAGAATCGATGGAGTTTGATGTAGTGATAGTCGGTGCTGGTCCAGCTGGGCTCTCAACCGCATGTCGACTGATGCAATTAGCTCAGGAAAAAGAACAAGAACTCATGGTCTGCGTCGTTGAAAAAGGCTCCGAGGTGGGGGCGCATATTTTATCAGGTGCGGTATTTGAAACCCGAGCGTTAGATGAATTGTTTCCGGATTGGAAATCAATGGGCGCACCTCTCAACACTCAGGTAAAAGAAGACCATATTTATTATCTGCGCGATGAGCAAAAAGCGACTAAGTTACCGAATTTAATGACACCGAAAACCATGCATAATGAAGGTAACTACATTGTGAGCATGGGCAATATGTCACGTTGGTTAGCAGAACAAGCTGAATCGTTAGGTGTAGAGGTGTTTCCTGGCTTTGCCGCCGCAGAAGTGATTTACAACGATGATGGTAGTGTTGGTGGGGTGATTACCGGTGATATGGGTATCGGCCACAACGGTGAACATAAAGACGGTTACATGCCGGGCATGGAATTACGCGCGAAATACACTGTATTCGCCGAAGGCTGCCGCGGCCATTTAGGCAAAGAGTTAATCGCTAAATTTGATTTAGACAAAGGAAAGTCGCCTCAACATTATGCAATTGGCTTCAAAGAAATATGGGATATTGACCCAAGCAAGCATCAAGAAGGCCTAGTAGTTCATAGTGCAGGTTGGCCTCTTACCGAAGCATCAGGTGGCTCTTATTTGTACCATGCGGAAAATAACCAAGTTTTTGTTGGCTTAATTGTTGACCTAAATTATAGCAACACGCACTTGAGCCCATTTGATGAGTTTCAGCGCATGAAACATCATCCGGTCTTTAAACAATATTTAGAAGGCGGTAAGCGCGTTAGTTATGGCGCACGAGCCATAGCAAAAGGCGGCTATAATTCGTTGCCCAAAATGACATTACCTGGCGCCCTACTTGTTGGCTGCGAAGCAGGCACACTCAATTTCGCCAAAATTAAAGGTAATCATACGGCCATGAAATCCGGCATGTTAGCAGCCGAAACGCTCATTCAGGCCCTAGGAGCAGAAGAGCAAGGTGGAAAAGATTTAACGGATTATGCTAAACGGTTTGAAGAGTCTTGGGTTTTTGATGAACTATTTCGTTCACGCAACTTCGGGGCCGCATTACATAAATTTGGCACATTTGGCGGCGGCGCTTACAACACCCTCGAACAAAATATCTTTAATGGCAAAATGTTTTTCAATTTGTCAGATAATGCGAAAGATTTTGAACAACTTAAACAATCTAAAAATTGCGCAAAAATCGATTACCCTAAATACGATGGCGTATTAAGTTTCGATAAATTGTCTTCTGTGTTTTTATCTAATACTAACCATGAGGAAGATCAGCCTTCACATCTGAAGTTAAAAGATAATGCAATTCCAACCACAGTAAATTTGCCCTTGTACGATGAACCTGCACAGCGCTATTGCCCTGCTGGAGTTTACGAAATAATCGACAATGAACAAGGAGAAAAAGCGCTGCAAATTAATGCACAAAATTGCGTGCATTGTAAAACCTGCGATATCAAAGACCCTAGCCAGAATATTAAATGGGTAGTACCAGAAGGTGCTGGTGGTCCAAATTATCCGAATATGTAATTAAACTGTAAACATAAAAAAGGCGAAAATTATTTCGCCTTTTTTATTTATATTACTCAATAATTGCAATTTTTAATTATTTAGCGCTATGAAAAAGTAATTATTTCGATAAACTTATTGCTAACTATCACGTAAAAATATATGTTTCGTATTAGGTATACATTTAAAATTAAAAGGTAAAGTATGAGTGATTTCATTAGCATTTTGACTCATGGACGTCGTTTACAAGGAGCAGTAAAGGAATTATCTGTTGAGGAATTAGAAACTGTTGCAGATAAGCTAAATTCCATCATTGAGAATCGCAAAGCAAAAGAATTAGAACAGCAAGAAGCTGAGCGAGAGAAAAACGAAAAGCTAAATCAGATCCTTGCTCAATTAGAAGAAGCTGGGTTAGATGTGAATGACCTTCAAAAAGCTGAGCCTGCGAAGAAAGCGGCGAAAGTCGGCAAAAAGCGTCCGGTAAAATATAGCTTGAAAGATAGTGAAGGTAATGAGCATAAGTGGACCGGCATAGGTCGTATGCCTAAAGTATTCAAAGCAGCACTTGATAGTGGGAAGTCGTTAGAATCTTACCTAATTGATTAATTCACTTTAGTGGTCACTAATTTGTGACCACACCCCTTTCTTACTTTCTTCTGTAATCCTTATTTATCAATTAATAGGGGAGTATTATTTCTAATTTACACATTCACCATAGAATTGATCGCGCCGCAGAAAACCAACCTTGGCTATTATTAATTCACGGCCTATTTGGCAGTCTAGATAACCTTGCCATGTTGCGTCGACAATTAAATAAAGAGTTTAATATCATTTCGATAGATTTACCCGACCACGGCAAATCACAACATTCAGAGCAGTTCAGTTTCCCTGCTTATGCACAGGCAGTTATTCATTTACTGTCGACACTGGAAATCACCAAGATTCATTTGGTTGGCCATTCTCTTGGCGGCAAAATTGCAATGCAGATGGCATTGTCCCAACCGGATTTAATAACCACATTAACCGTTTTGGATATCGCGCCTGTTACTTATGAACCCAGACACGAGAATGTATTTAAGTCTTTGCTAAGTGTTAATCTAACAGAAATTGATGATCGTAAAGATGCTGACAAACAAATGAGTGAGTTTGTATCTGAAGCATCGGTCAGGCAATTTTTACTGAAAAGCTTGTATCAAGACAATGACTCTGGCCACTGGCACTGGCGTTTTAATTTAGCGCTGCTAGACCGTGATTACCCAATACTCTCAAAGGGTATCGATAGTGAGCAAAAATTTAGCAAGCCCGTGTTGTTTTTGAAAGGTGAAAAGTCTGACTACTTAAAAGCCAGTTACACAAAACAGACCACCGAATTATTTCCTGATAGTCGGGTTAGAGTCATTTCAGGTGTAGGTCATTGGCTGCACGCTGAAAAACCTTCAGAATGCGCAAAACATATACGTACATTTTTACTAAATTAGTTTTTTTCAACCCTGCCTCAATATGCTAAAGTAGCGCCGCAATGAAATGTAGCGAGAGACCATGTTAAGCGATAATTATGAACAAATTGAGGCCATCGCCCTAGACTTGGCGCTGGTAGGTTTATTTTTACTCATGGGCTTTGCTGTACATGATGTTTTGAGAAAAAATAATGTGCCTATGATAGGTAGAGTAGTCGTTTATTTAGTCTTGTTTTTAGGCGCTGCTGGCTTCCTGTTTAAAGGCGTTGTGCAATATTTTTGGCAAGCAACTTAATGGTTCTGGTGAACGTCCAGACAGATATAACTAGATTTTGAGGTATTCAACACAATGGCGAGCGTAGGCCTTTTTTTTGGTAGTGACACAGGTAACACTGAACATATAGCCAAGATGATCCAAAAAGAGTTAGGCAAAGGCCTAATTGACGTACATGATATTGCTAAAAGCAGCAAAGAAGATATTGCCGAGTTTGATTTACTCATGTTCGGTATTCCTACTTGGTATTATGGTGAAGCGCAATGTGATTGGGATGACTTCTTTCCTGAATTGGAAGAGATCGATTTCGCTGACAAACTAGTGGCAATATTTGGCTGTGGTGATCAAGAAGACTACGCTGAATACTTCCTTGATGCCATGGGTATGGTAAGAGATATCGTTGAAGCCAAAGGTGCTATCCTTATTGGACAGTGGCCTAGCGAAGGCTACGACTTTGAAGCATCAAAAGGCATGGCTGACGATGATCATTTTGTCGGGCTCGGCATTGATGAAGATCGTCAACCTGAGCTGACCGAAAGTCGAGTTAAAGCTTGGTGTAAACAGATACACGAAGAAATGTGTTTAGCTGAGCTTCAATAGCCACATTAATATAAAGTTTTTCTTTTTATAAGGAGCGCAAGCTCCTTTTTTATATAAGACTTCACGTTATAAGGTTTAGGGACTGTTTAGACACAAAAATGTGCTAAACGCCTTTTTATAACACAGTTAAATTAGTAAACAATGATATGACTGGATCACTGGCGATATTATCGGTACAGTTTGGGATTAAGTTGTTTACATTAAAAGTTAAGTTGGATCTATGGACCAAAATAAAGAACTCAAAAAAGCGGGATTGAAAGTCACGCTACCTCGTTTAAAAATCCTTGAAATACTGCAAGATCCAGATAATCAACATATCAGCGCTGAAGATGTATACAAGATCCTAATCGAACAAGACGAAGAAATCGGGTTGGCGACGGTTTATCGTGTTTTAAATCAGTTTGATGACGCTGGTATTCTAAACCGTCATCATTTTGAAGGCGGGAAATCTGTTTTCGAAATTAGCCATAAAAAACATCACGATCATCTAGTGTGTTTAAATTGCGGTAAGGTCATCGAATTTGAAGATGAAGTAATTGAAAAACGTCAAGAAGAGGTCGCCAAACGCCATAATATGACGCTTATTCATCATAGTCTGTATCTTTATGGCGAATGTCAGGAAGACTGCGGTAACGAATAACCGCAACGTCCAGCTCAGGGGATCTCTCCGCTAAAGCGCTTTTTAAGTTGCTGTTTACACCAAGCTGATTTACACGCTACCCAAGATCGACCGTTAAAGGTGGTTTATCTTGGGTACCGCCCCCCTCAAGCCCCCCTCAATACATAGTCGCGTTAGCCTCTTATTGTTATTCCTTTTTTAATTCTTTCACCCAATTTCTAGGTACTTCTGCGGCCACAACTTGAAGAGGACGCAAGGTATCATCCGTTACCCTGGCTACCACAGCAAATCCACGCGCATCTATGTTGGTTTTTAACGAATTTAACTGCACCACTGACGTGTCGCGGTAATTAACTTGCTGATGTTCAAGAACAATGAAACTTTCTGCTAGTGCTTTACCTTTATTCTCACCGCGCTGTACTTGAGTGGTGATGCCTAATACCAATATTCGCTGAACAACATCACAGGAACATCACAAAACCGTCGTATTTTCTCTTGTTCTAAGGACGCTAAGGAACAAAAGTACTACAAACGCGAAGCACACTAATACCATCGCGACTTGATTGGCCGCTTCCATTTGATTTGTTTCTATTAAGTCATACAGCAATATAGACAGCACCCTCGTTTCACTTTCAATATTCCCCCCTATCAGCAACACAACACCAAACTCGCCTATGGTATGAGCAAAGGCCAATATGCACCCTGTCGTTATCCCATGCTTACTTAACGGCAAAATAAGCCACTTAAAGGTTTGGATCCGATTCGCGCCTAAAGTACGGCTCGCATCTAGTAAATCTCTATCGATTTTAACGAACGCGTCACGGATTGGCTGAACCATGAATGGCAAACTATATAAAATGGAGCCGAAAAGTAATCCATAAAACGAAAACACAAGGGTTGAATCAAACACCGAAACCCAAGCTGATCCAACAGGGTGTTGCGGTGAAAACAGCACTAATAAATAAAAACCAAGTACCGTAGGGGGTAACACGAGCGGGAGGGTAACGCATGCTTCAATAACAGGTTTGAACCGGTTGTTCGATTGGCTAAGCCACCACCCCAAGGGTATTGAGATAACCAGTAGTATTAAGGTTGTCGTAATCGCAAGCTTAAGTGTCAGTAAGGTTGCAAGCCAAATTTCATTTGCAAAGAGGTCACTGAACATCCGGTTTTACTCTAGGAATAGATTGCATTTTACTGCTTTGGTAACCGCTCTTTGTAATGATGCTTTGGCCCGCGTCACTTAATATAAAATGGTGGAATGCCATCACCTCTTGCGTTTCATGTTCTGGCCGCCCCGATTGCTTAATCACGACCATTTGTTGGTTTATTGGCGAGTATAAATGACTGGGCAGAAGCCAATAGTCTTTACTTTGCCCACTGCGCTGTATTACTTGGCTGAGCGCGACAAAACCTGCCTCAGCGGCGCCAGATTTCACATAATGGGCCGTTTGCGACACGTTATTACCCAATACAATGCGTGATTGCAGCGCGGTGTATGTGCCTAGTTTCTGCATTGCTTGTTTGGCTGCTAAACCAAAAGGGGCAAGTTTCGGGTTAGCAATAGCGAGTTTACCCGTTAACGTATTAAGCGATTCAGCGTTTACCGAAGAAAACCCTTTGCGCCAAAGGACTAACTGCCCCAAGGCGTAGTTTTTTCGAGTATTAGCCTCAACAAGACCGCTCTTTTCAAGTTGCTTTGGGCGGTCACTGTCAGCGGATAAAAATATATCAAAAGGAGCGCCTCGGTTAATTTGCGCATAAAGAACACCAGTAGAAGCACTTGACACTCGAATGTCTGCCCTAGGGTGCATTCTTGTATATTCATCGATTAAGGTGACTAACGTGGGTTTAAAATTAGCGGCAACGGCGACCTTTACCTCAGCATGGGCGAAAACCGGCATACACACTCCAAATAAACATAACAGTGCGGCCTTAAGGACTGGCTTACATTTCATCTTGCTTGTCCCACCTAAGTCGCGCTTGGGTATCGCTCACATTCGCTGCCACCCACTTATCTCCTTCCGAGGTGGACTCTTTCTTCCAAAAAGGTGCCTCAGTCTTGAGATAATCCATAATAAACTGAACCCCGTCAAAGGCGTCCTTACGGTGGGCTGACGTTAAACCAACAAAAACAATCTGCTCCCCCTGTGCAAGTCGCCCTACCCTGTGAATAAGAATGATTTTACCGAAATGCCAACGTGCACGAGCGGCAGTCACTATGTTGAACAAACTGGCTTTCGTCATCGCCGGATAGTGTTCTAGGAACAAATCGCCAACTTCATGGCCTTGGTTAAAATCTCGCACTAGGCCACTGAACGTTACAATGGCACCGTTTGCAAGACTGTCTTGCCTGAGTGCATCATAAAGTGCACCTTGATTAAAGTCTTTAGTTTGTACCTCAATCACATCTTGCACTTGGTTATCCTCCCGTAACAGGTGGAAAAAAGGCAACTTCATCGCCGTCGCTAAGCACCGTTTGATCATTGCCGATGGTCTGATTAACCGCGACCAAAATCGAATCTTTCGACAGGTACTGTTGCCATTGAGGATGCATTACGCCCAATGTCTTTTTCAGCTCACCAACGCTTGTAACGGCCTCTTCAACCTTAACAGACGGCATTTTGACTTGGTCTTTTAACTGGCCAAAAAATAACACTTGGATCATAACGCTTGCGCCTCTTTTCTTTGCCAGTGTCCCGTTTTCCCGCCTAGCTTTTCCACAACCTGAATACCGTTTATCGTCATCGATGGGTCAACAGCCTTACACATATCAAACAGGGTTAACGCCGCCACAGAAACAGCGGTGAGTGCTTCCATTTCAACGCCTGTCTGACCGGCTAATTTGCACATCGCGCTAATTCGAATGCCGTTTTCATCTTCAAGGGTGGCAAAATCTATTTGTACTTTGGTTAACATAAGCGGGTGACATAAAGGAATCAAATCACTGCACTTTTTTGCCCCTTGAATGCCAGCGATACGCGCAACGGCAAACACATCACCCTTGGCATGTTGCTGATTATTTATCAGGGATAACGTTTTGGGCGACATCAACACATTTCCTTGTGCGTAGGCAACCCTTTGCGTAACAGATTTATCTGTTACATCAACCATGTTCGCTTCGCCATGCTGATTAACATGGGATAATGTTTTTTCCTGCGTCATATATTACCCTCGACTGTCACAAGGCGGCGCCTCGCTATCTTTCAAATGAACAATAAAATTACACGGTCGATGATCAGCATTAAGCTGTTGTTGCAATATTCCCGTCCACGCAGTGCGACACGCCCCCGTCGACCCAGGCATACAAAATATTGCGGTGCCGTTAGCCATGCCCCCTAAAGCGCGAGACTGAACAGTCGAGGTGCCAATTTCGGTATAGGAAATATATCTAAACAACTCGCCGAAACCTTCGATTTCCTTATCAAATAAAACCGACAGCGCTTCAGGTGTAGTATCTCGCGCTGTAAAGCCTGTTCCTCCAGTCACTAACACAACTTGCACTTGTGTTGATGCTATCCAATTTGAAACCGTTGCTCTTAATTGATACTTATCATCTTTTACGATGCGCTTTTCAACCAAACGATGCCCATCAGCTTCTAACGCGTTTACCAGAAACGCTCCTGATGTATCGGTTTCTTCATCCCGCGTGTCTGAAACGGTAAGCACTGCTATGTTCAGCGCTACGTGCTTATTACTTGATGTATGTGTCATAGGTTTTTGTTCTCTTAGTACGTTCTTTATCAGGTCATGGTTAAAGACGAATTTCTATAGCCTAATGTTGTTTAAATTTTCCTGACTATCGGCATTCTTTCGCGTCAGGCATTTTCAAGTATTCGTTGAACCCGCATTTAGTTTATGCCACTGCTCAGGTGAATTAACATTAACAAACTCATCCTCACTCACTGTATGGGGAATAGGGATCGTCTGCCCTTGATTTACCTTGAGCAATTGGTAAATCGACAACGCCTTCTTATCTCGTAATACGCTCGCAAGGTACTGCAAGATACTCTTATGTAAAGGCACATAAAGCGGAAGATTGAAACCTGTAAAGTGCGCTAAGTTGTTATTATTTTGCGCTTTTTCAATCAATAACATTATCGTCCTAGCCGTTAAATTTGGCATATCAACGGGCGTTACCAACATAGCACTTATTTGCTCGGCTGGTTCAAGCTCACCTGCGACAGAGCGCTGATTCAGTGCATACGCAAGACCAGCATGAATACCGGCTAGCGGACCACAATCAGGATATACATCGTGTAACTGCTCAGCGGCATTGCCACTTACGATGACTTGCCCATTACAAACACTCGACAGCACATTTTGAGCATGCTCAACTAGTGATTGATTTGTCGAACGCAAACATAGGAGACTTTTGTCTTGCCCCATACGGGTAGATAATCCACCAGCTAACACTAGACCTAGCACGTTCGTTTTCTTCAAGCGGTCATTGTTCAAGTGCTCACTTGTGCCTTCATCTGGGCGTATAGTTAAACCTGTATCTGCTATTGCAGTTGTTGTGTTCATTCGCTTACGTCATCGAGTAGAATTAATTACATTCATTAAGTTGGGCGATTTATCAAGCTGAGCATTTGGATTTGAATACTTCTCGATTTGAATACTTCGATTTGAATACTCACGCTAAATATTCCCACTGAACCACGATTTTGGCTAACCACCAAGCATCGCAAGGTGTTTCGTCGCGCCGGTGTATCCATCGTGCAAAAAGTGGGTCGATTTTTTATCGCCTAAAAGCACGGTTAGCTCTTCCTGCAAGCGCTGGGTATCGTCATCAGTTATATACTCACGAATATCAAGACCGTGTTCACTAAACAAACATAGATGAAGCTTACCCAAAGCAGAAATGCGTAAGCGATTACAACTAGCACAAAAATCTTTACTATACGGCATGATAAGTCCAATTCTCCCTGCAAAGTCAGGATGAGAAAATTCTTGCGCTGGCCCTGCCGCTTTATCACGAATAATTTGCTGCCAACCATCTGAGACAAGTTGTTCTTTGATAGGCATTCCAGAGGTATGATTTCGATCGAAGAACAGTTGATTGTCACCTGTTTGCATCAACTCAATAAAGCGTAAGGTGATCGGCGTTGTTTTAATCCACTGTAAGAAAGACGATAACTCATGTTGGTTAAAATGACGCATCAGCACCGCATTAACTTTAACGGTTACCCCGAGCTCTATCGCTCTATCGATTCCGCGTAAGATAACATCCAGTTTGTCATGCCCAGTAATAGAGGCAAACATACGAGGATCTAAGCTATCTATACTGATATTCATTGAGGTCAGACCCGCATCAACCCAACTGTCGATATGCTCAGGTAATTTGTAGCCATTAGTGGTAATGGCGACCTGCTTAATACCTGGGGTAGTTGCACAGGCGCGAATAGCCTGCGGCAAATCTTTGCGTAATGAAGGCTCGCCGCCTGTAATACGAATTTTACTGGTGCCTAATTGTGCAAATGCACTGGCAATGCGTTTAATTTCATTCAAAGACAAAAAGTCTCTTGGTGTGTCGCACTGATAACCATCTGGCAAACAGTACTCACAACTGAAATTACACACATCTGTAATCGACAGCCGCAGATAATGAAATCGACGACCGAATTTATCTTGCAACATATTCACTAACACCTTTCCAAATTGAAGTTGCCACGCATAATCGCGGTGACACTTACGGGGAGGCTGTCCGATTTCTCTCGCAACCCTGGCGAATAGCATTCATTTGAATGCGATCCGCGGCCAGCACACCCTGTCTTGTGAGTTAGGTATGAAGGCTCGGAGTTAAACCACAGTTATTTTTACCATACTTTAGGGCGCCAAGGCTATTTGTCCCGATAAAATGGCGATAAATAGTTGTGTATAAATATGTATCGTGTCCTACAAACACCTCATACCCCATAAACCCTACTATTAACTGAGTAAGGTGCCATCAAGGGGTACATTCCCTTACTTGCAACAACTTAGACAAAGGCATTTTATAGTGGTTGGCATGTATGTTGATTAAATAAAAATGTGATGAGGATTTGTTTCTCATGAACAAACAACAATATTGGTGCACAACAAGGGAGATAGCGTTTATATGTTAACCGAATTTTCTGATAAACATCAGTTAAGTAAGGAATTTTTACATGATGCAAGAAAATGGTACATCCCCCTTGCGAAGAATATCGCGAAGCACCAAAATGGTGCGAGCGCGCCCTATTTCTTAGGCATTAATGGTTGCCAAGGCTCCGGAAAATCGACGTTATCAGCGTTTCTTTGTGATTACTTAACGCAAGAGCATGGTTTAAATGTCGTGGTTATGTCTCTCGATGACTTTTACTTAGATCAGTCTCAGCGTAATGCGATTGCCATTAAAGTTCATCCTCTGTTTAAGACGAGAGGGGTGCCTGGAACCCACGATATGAAACTCGCGTCCAACGTTATTTCAGCACTTCAACAACACAAACCCATTTCTATACCGCGCTTTGACAAGGGCACAGATAATCCTGCACCCAAAGAACATTGGCAACACGTTAGCGCGCCGGTCGATGTTGTTATTTTTGAAGGTTGGTGCTGGGGGGTTGAACCACAGGAAGACCGTGAACTTGACAAGCCGTGCAACAAGCTTGAGCTAGATCAAGACGAAACCGGCGTTTGGCGCAGGTTCGTAAATAAGCAGCTCGCCAAACATTATGCCCCGCTATATGCCAATATGGATTATTGGATTATGCTAAAAGCACCTTCATTTGAGTGCGTTTACAGCTGGCGTTTAGAGCAAGAACAGAAGTTACGCCAGGTCCTTGCTGCAAACGACACTATTGTCGGTAGCAATGTAATGAGTGACGCTCAAATTTTTGACTTTATCCAATATTATCAACGGCTCACAGAACATGGGCTTGGTACATTACCGGACAAGTGCGATGTGGTATTTACCTTGAACGAACAGCGCAGAATAACTGCACAACAAGACAGAGGTGCACATGCTTAAACAACTGCTCGTATTTACTGACATGGACGGCACATTGCTTGATCATCATGATTATAGTTACGCGCCAGCACTTAATATGCTGGATATATTAAAGGGTAGGCACATTCCCGTGATACCCACCACCAGTAAAACCAAAGCTGAGCTAGATTCATTAATGGGAGACTTGCAACTAAATGGCCCCTTTATCGTTGAAAATGGCGCAGCGGTGTACGTCCCACAGCATGTTATTCAAAATCAGCCCAGTGACACATTAACCAGTGAGGGCTTTTGGGTTAAAGCATTTGCTCAACCTCGCGAGCATTGGCTAGCGCTTATTGATGAACTTGCAGAAGAATTTGACGGCGAATTTTTGCAATTTTCAACGATGAGCGTTCAGCAAATAATGGAGCATACTGGGCTGGATGAATGCCACGCAAAATTAGCAAATTCGCGTATGTATAGCGAGCCCGTCAAGTGGATAGGCCCCCCCGAGCGTAAAACACAATTTGTCACCCAACTGCAGCAACTCGGCGCTACAGTATTGCAAGGAGGGCGTTTTCTAGGGGTTTCCGGAAACTGCGATAAAGGCCAAGCACTACAATGGTTAGTGAGCGCATTTCAGACATCATTGGGGCACAAAGCGACCTTAAGTATCGCATTAGGAGACAGCGGTAATGATGTCGCTATGCTTGAAGCCAGTGATATAGCAGTGCGCATTAAATCACAATCCCATGCTTACCCTCCTCTAACCCGAACAGATAATGTTTTCGACAGCACGCTATACGGTCCATCTGGATGGAGCGAGTGCTTAACAAAAATTTTGATTAATGAAGGGTAATGATTACTCACCATTATCGTTAATTTATATTTAATTTTTATCCTAGAACTAAAGGAATCATCATGGCTGACTTTTATCAAAACGGCATAGTTACCACGTTACATAATCTATCTGAGCGACCTGTAGAAGAATTAGAAAAAGAGTTAGTTAGCTATGCACGCAGACGCCCCATGGCCCTGATTTTGCCTTCGCTATTTTCAGAGCTAGAAGGCGAAGCCCTACCCCATATCGTATCGGAAATATCCAAAGTTCCTTATTTGTCTCAAGTTGTGATTGGCCTCGATCGTGCAGACAAAGAGCAATTTAAACATGCTTTAGTTTTTTTCGATAAACTTGGCCAAAACCACCGAATTTTGTGGAATGACGGCCCGCGTTTAAAAGCACTCGACAATGAATTATCTGAGTTAGGACTTGCTCCGAAAGAATTGGGTAAAGGACGTAACGTTTGGTATTGCATGGGCTACATTCTTGCTACAGGAACTGCCGAGTCAGTTGCACTTCACGACTGTGATATTCTCACTTACGAGAGAAGTCTACTTGCACGACTTATCTACCCCGTCGCCAACCCACAATTTAACTATGAATTTTGTAAGGGCTACTACGCTAGGGTCGCTAACGGTAAAATCAACGGTCGTGTATCTCGACTACTCGTCACACCTATGCTACGCGCTTTAAAACGCGTTATCGGCAATACTGATTATCTCGACTTCATGGATAGTTTTCGCTATCCCCTTGCCGGGGAATTCTCATTTAGACGAGATGTGTTGAACGATATACGTATTCCGAGTGATTGGGGGCTTGAAATTGGTGTGTTGTCAGAAATGCATCGAAACTATTCCAGCAATCGTTTATGTCAAGCTGACATTGCGAAAACCTATGACCATAAGCATCAGGATTTGTCTGCTGACAATGACGCCGGCGGCTTATCTAAAATGTCTATCGACATCACCAAAGCCATGTTTAGAAAGCTTGCCACTCAAGGTGAAACTTTTAACATGGAAACATTCCGTTCTATCAAGGCAACTTATTATCGCATCGCGTTAGACTTCGTCGAAACCTACCACAACGACGCCATTATGAACGGACTAAACCTCGATATTCATAATGAAGAAAAAGCGGTTGAATTATTCGCACAGAATATTATGAAAGCAGGCGAAAGCTTTTTAGATAATCCGATGGAAACGCCCTTCATACCAAGTTGGAACCGTGTCGTAAGTGCAATGCCCAATGTACTAGAACGCCTTAAAGACGCCGTTGAGCAAGACTACAACGAGTGTAAAGAATCTCTTTAGAACAATAAAAAATGAATGGTGAAGCAATGCAAAGTACCTATAACCAATTAACTGAGTTAGTCGAACATCACTTGGCTGTTATTTATAATGACATCGAGTTAGCTCAATCCTATCAGGAAATAGCAAGTCAGTTGCTCGATACCATGGGCTTTAAAGAAGATGTGCACATGACTCCCCCATTGCGACATCACAACAATTGGACCCAAGAAGATGCAGTACTCATAACCTATGGCGATTCAATAGAATCGCCGGGAGAAAAACCACTAAGTACGCTTCACACGTTTTTAACCAACAGCTGCGCTAAGAATATAAACAGTGTGCATATATTGCCGTTTTTCCCTTACAGTTCCGATGATGGCTTTTCAGTGATCGATTATTCGAGCGTGAATGAATCATTAGGCGACTGGGAAGATATTAAGCGTATCGCTTCAGACTTCAGATTAATGTCAGATGTCGTCATTAATCACTGTTCATCACGAAGTGCTTGGTTCGATAATTTCATCAAGGGTGAAGGCCCTGGCAGTGACTTCTTCTTCACTGCTAGTCCAGATGAAGACTTGTCGAATGTCGTCCGCCCTCGCATCTCTCCGTTACTTCGAGAAACGGAAACGGCCAAAGGTATTGAACACGTTTGGTGTACATTTAGTCACGATCAAGTTGATTTTGATTTTCGTAATCCTAAAGTGCTGCAAACCTTTGTCTCTATTATTCGCCAGTATCTTGATAACGGGGTACGTATTTTCAGATTGGACGCCGTAGCATTTTTATGGAAAAAAATTGGTACGAGCTGCATAAACTTGGAACAAACCCACGAAGCAGTTCGATTGCTACGTACATTAATTGAATACGCACAACCTGATGCAATTATCATTACCGAGACCAATATCCCCAATCGCGAGAACCTTGCATACTTGGGAAATGCAAATGAAGCACACGCCATATACAATTTCTCGCTCCCGCCGTTATTGGTAAATACACTCATTACGGGTGACTGTCATTACCTTAAGTCTTGGTTAATGAGTATGCCGCCGGCCCAAAATGGTACGACATATTTTAACTTTATTGCCTCTCACGATGGCATTGGTCTTCGCCCTGCTGAAGGTTTGTTAGAAGATGAAGAACTCACTGTTTTGGTTAATACAATGCAAAACTTCGGCGGCAGAATATCTTGGCGAGCATCAGAAAATGGGCAACAAAAGGCCTATGAAATTAACATCGCCTTATATGACGCGTTGCAAGGCACCACCAAAGGGACAGACAAGTGGGGATTCCAACGCTTCATGTGTGCTCATGCCATTATGTTGGGTCTTGAAGGAATACCAGGCATTTATATTCATAGCTTGTTAGCCACAAGCAACGATTATGAGCGCGTAAAAAACACCAGTCATAATCGCGCGATAAACCGCCATAAGTGGCAATATGATGCGTTACAAGAACAACTGGAATCCCCTTACTCGCAACACCACCGTGTATTAAATGCAATGGGTGACTTACTTACTATTCGACGACAGCAAGTCGCTTTTCATCCAAATGCGACTCAGTTTACCTTGCAATTAGGCAGCAAAATCTTTGGGTTTTGGCGCCAGAGCATCGATAGACGTCAAAGTATATTTTGCCTAAGCAACATATGTGATGAGACACAAGAAGTGCATCTAAGTGATATAAACTTAGTAGGCACTGATGAATGGATCGATCTCATCACGAAACAGCCTATTTATGCAACGGATTGCAGCCTAGAGCTCGCTCCGTATCAAACGATGTGGATCAGCAACTTACCTAAACGATAGGCGTCAATGTACGCTTCGCGCTTGTTGTCTTATGTGACGTTGCTTTGTAAGACACAATGTAATAAACGGTGTGATGAAATGCGCGGTTTGGTAGCCAGCATTTCGCACCGCGGATCCTTATTCATTTTGTCGCTTTTAGGCTACGCGTAGCGCATTTGCTTCGTTATAACCCACTGTTTTAACTAAGTTTTTAATTAATCCCGTCTATTGTGTAACTGTATGAGCACAATAAATTACCCATCTTTTTTTACATCTCATTGATAACACGTCCGCTCGAACTTAAGTCATTGTATTTTATGTGATTTTATCAGTTGGCATAATCCATGTAATAGCCAGATTATATTCACGCTAACGTCGAACAGTGGCTTGCTTGTCCTCGTTTGCGATGAATGATTTAGCATTGCCGGTCGCCAGTTCAGTAAGTTTAAAACATGCTGAAAAAGAGCGTCAAAAGAGCGGCAAAAAACGAAAACCTAGCTACATTATTTAGCCATAAGGAATCGACAAAATGAAAAAGTTAGTTGTTGTAACCAGTCTTATTTTCGCCTCTGCAAGTGTAATAGCGCAGGACGATTTACTGGAAGCATTAGATACCGACAATGATGGCCGTATTAGCTTAGAAGAAGCGTCTGCGGATGCTGCGCTATCGTCTGTATTTACCGAACTAGATGTCAACAAGGATGGTTATCTAAGTGCAAGTGAGCTTGAAAATTAGTCGAGCGGTTCGAATAGTATTAGCGTCTAAATGAACAACCGACATACTTTTAATAACGAGGAGAAACAAATGAGAAAACCAATTATTGCCTTAGCTATTGCCATGACCTCTATGGGCGCAATGGCCGCTACTGATATTTTCGCTGCGTTAGATGTTAACGAAGACAATATGCTTAGTGCCAAAGAGGCTAGCATCGATACAACCTTGGCAACGATATTTAACGACTTGGACAGTAACAAAGACGGTTTCGTTTCCAAGAAAGAGTTCAGTGTATTGGAACAACAATAACGCTTGATTCGCGCTAGATTAAAGGAGAAAAGCCTCCTTTAATCTAGGTGATCTCACGATCAGAGACACTGCCTATAGCGATCGCACTGCTTAAATACTATTACAACTATTCGCTATTCCCACGAAACAACCAATTTTCCCATAGTGTCATTGCGTTCAAGTCGCTCATGCGTTAGCCCTATTTCATTGATAGAATATTGGGTATCAATGACCGGCCTTAAGGCACCACTTTCTAAATCGGCAAAAAATTTCTGGCAAAAATCCGAAATAAGTGAAGATTTATATTCATCACTTCGACTGCGTAACGTCGAGCCTGTTATGGTTGCGCGTTTAGAAAGCATTAACGCCATATCCAACTTATCCGCGAACCGTCCAGCTAACATTGCCAAATATACGATCTTGCCATCATTATTAAGTATTTTAAGATTGCGATTAACATAGTCTCCCGCCACAAAATCAATGATGACATCTACCCCGCCCTGTTCAAAGCACTCGGCAAAGTTTTGCGTTTTATAGTTAATTAAACGGTCCGCTCCGTACTTTTCACACTCGGCCAGCTTCTTCTCACTAGACGCGGTCACACTTACATGGCAACCGTCTGCTTTTGCTAATTGAATAGCCGCTAAACCTACTGCGCTTGCCCCCGCATGAATTAACACCCTTTGTCCCGATTTGAGACCTCCCACTTGAAACAGGCTTTGGTAGGCTGTTAGGAAAACTTCTGCTATTCCTGCTGCGCTGGGCATATCAACATTTTTAGGTTTAGGCATTAGGTGACTGGCATTTACCGCCACGTATTGTGCATAACCGCCCCCCGCCACAAGAGCGAACACTTTATCTCCCAGTTGCCAACGAGAGGCAGTCGTTTCTTCTGCTTCAGCTATTTCTACAACCTCTCCTGACACTTCAAGCCCTAAAATAGAACTTTCGCCACGTGGAGCTGGATATTTTCCTTGTCGTTGTAACGTATCAGCACGGTTAATACCAAAGCTATGCACCTTTACTAACACTTGTCCCTGTTTGAGCGTAGGTTTTGTAGTATCATTAACAAAAAGCGTGTCTGCTGCTGTTCCTTCTTCAAAATCGATAAATTGCATGAATTCTCCGTCGAATTTCTTGTTTAATTTGACGCACGTTGATGTGAACTTACACCACGCTCATCTACTTTAATTTTGTATGTTGGAAACCACCGAACTATGTCATCACGCGTTACACTACACCCAGGTCGAGAAAAATCTTTATTACGTCGTCACCCTTGGATTTTTGCCAGTGCAATTGAAAGCACCAAAGGACGCATGAATCTTGGCGATACTGTCGATGTATATAGTCATGAAGACGTTTGGTTAGGTCGTGGTGCCTATTCCCCACATTCTCAGATACAAGTAAGAATATGGACATTTACGCAAAATGAAAGTATCGACAATGGTTTTTTTCAGCGGCGCATTGCTACTGCTCAGCAATCTAGAGAAGAACTCATTAAACGGCACGGCTTAACTGGCTACCGTCTCATTGCTGCTGAGTCTGATGGACTACCTGGGGTGACCATCGATATCTATGCCAATGTAATAGTCTGTCAATTGTTATCAGCGGGTGCTGACAAACATAGAGATAAAATAGTATGGGCACTCAAAGCGCAATTTCCTGATTACGCTATTTATGAAAGAAGTGACGTCGCGGTACGCAAAAAAGAAGGTTTAGAAGAAATCACTCAAGTACTGGCTGGCGATATTCCAAACGAAGTCATTATCGAAGAGAATGGCGTAAAAATAATCGTTAACGTCAAGCAAGGCCACAAGACAGGCTTTTATTTAGATCAGCGAGATAACCGTGCAATAGCCGCGCAATATGCAAAAGATCGCGATGTACTAAACTGCTTTTGTTATACAGGTACCTTTGGTAGCTATGCGCTTGCCGCAGGGGCTAACAGTGTCACTAATCTGGATGTGTCAGACTTAGCCTTAGAGACGGCCAAGCGAAACGTAGAAATCAACCAGTTAGATAATTCAAAATGTGAGTTTATTAATAACGATGTGTTTCAAGCATTGCGTGAATATAAAGAGCAATCGAAACAATTTTCACAGATCATACTCGACCCTCCAAAATTTGTAGACTCTAAAGCATCCCTCAATAGAGCGTGCCGTGGCTACAAAGATATTAATATGTTAGCGATGCAAATTATGGAACCAGGCGGCATTCTCGCGACCTTTAGCTGCTCTGGGTTAATGCCATTTGATTTATTTCAGAAGGTTGTTGCTGATGCCGCGTTAGACGCTGGCCGTGAAGTGCAAATTATTCAGCGCTTGTCTCAGGCTGGCGATCATCCTGTGTCAACAAACTATCCTGAAGGGTTTTACCTGAAAGGCTTGATTTGCAAAGTACTTTGACCATAAAAAGTGCTTTCGCCACAAAAAGAGTGCTCTGCACAAAAAGTACTATAACGCCTGATAGCGCTAGCTGAAAAGCGAGCGCTTATAGTGTGTTTGTCATCAGACTTTATATTCGTTAACACGAGCCAGTTAACGATGCTGACCACTTAGCCCACTAATTCATTTCAGTTATTTCGACGCCTATTACGCAAGTTGCATCATCATTACATTCAGAGCGCACCACGCGAGCCTTTGCCGATAATGAAGGAATTTGACTATTAGTAGATTCAATATATACATCCACCGCGGTGCCAATTTCGACTGATTGCTCTTCAACCTCAAATGACATGCCAGTCGCACTAATATCCTTACATACAGCGTGCAACGTACGACTCGACTCATCGTCGTTAACCACTATCTCGCAGGCTGAGTTAACCATCATGCGAAAAAAATTACGTTTGTCGTTGTAGCCTAACATCAAAAATTCCGTCCTAGTTTATTGCCTACTCTGTGTTTATAGGGCGCGGATTAAGCAATGTCAACGGACTTTGCGTGATCCACTATTTAAATCCATGTATTTCAAAATAAACGCGTTAAATTGAGTCTAATTGATTCATTATACGCTTAGTCGATATTGGCATAGCAGTGCCTAATTGCTGAGCAAAAAATGACACTCTGAGTTCTTCAATCATCCAGCGTACTTCTTTCAATTCTTGCGGAACTGGTGCGCCGGCAGGAATTTTTTGGCATTTCTTGGTATATTCACTAGCCGCCTTTTCTACGTTTAATTGATGTAACCTATCTTTTGTAGGGTCAATGACCAATTTGTCTATTCGACGCGCTATCCCTTCAATATACCTTTGCCAATCATTTAAACGTTCGGCGCCAATATCACTTACAAAGCCGTTAAACACCAAACTATCGAGATGTTGTTTAATATCTCCATACGCATTGATCATTGTCATAGGCACATTGCCTTTCATTTTCTTCTTGATTTGATGTGCTTTGGTTAAGCCTGTTTCTACTTTTTGCGCTATCGCCAACACCCTATCATTAATCTCTGCACGGACATGCTCACAACACGCTTCAAAAGCCTCTGCCGTGCGAATATCACCGTGACGCGCTCGATATTGCGCGAGTAATTCATCGATTGCGGCGGCTATCACATCGTCAATCAACGCTGCTATCTTACCAAACGGATTAAAATACAGCCCAAGCTTGGCTTTGTTAGGCAGTTTTTCATGCAGGTATTTAATGGGCGATGGAATAGACAATGAAACTAATCGTCTTAATCCGAGTTGGTGAGCTTGCTCTGCCATATGAGGTTTATCGAATAACTTAATGGCTACGGCGTTTTTCTCAGCAACTAATGCAGGATACGCTTTCACATCAAAGCCGGTTTGCTTACTAATATATTCTGTTGGTAATTGCTCAAAGTCCCACTGAGTTATACCTGTTTTCTCTAAGCCTGGTTTTGCTATTTTACTAAGGCTCTGTTTCACTTTTCCTTGCAATTCGTGCTGTAAAGCCAGTAAATCTCGTCCTTGCCTAATAACCTTATTTTTGTCATCCAGCACTTTGAAATTAAAGCGTAAATGGGACGGTAGACTATCCACCTGCCAATCTTCTAATTCAATGTCGACGCCAGTCATACGCTTTAATTTATGGCTCAGTGCACCTAGAAAACCTACTGCCTGACCTTTTTTATCTACCGGTGATATATCCGCTAAACATGCTTCAGCATAATTAGGTGCAGGCACAAAATTGCGTCTAAGTCGCTTTGGAAGCGATTTGATCAGTGTCACAATCAGCTCATGACGAAGTCCTGGTACTAACCAATCGAACCCATCTATAGATAATTGGTTTAACAGCGAAAGCGGTACTAGTAAATTAACGCCATCATCGATATCAGTAGGATTGAAGTGATAATCAAGACGCAGGGTTAAATTTCCTTGTTGCCAGGTTTCGGGAAAATCATATTCATGTGATTTAACTGGCGAGTTCTTCAGCAACATTTGCTTTGAGTAAGTCAGCAAATCTGGCTTGCTGGTTTTGGTTTTACTCCACCATTTTTTAAAACTGGCTTCGCTACATACATGAGCGGGAATATGCTGGGCGTAAAACTCGACTAAGGCTTCTTCATCTACAAGTAAATCACGTCGCCGGGTTTTATCTTCCAGCCCTTTAATTTCATCCACTTCCAGCTGGTTTTCTGTTAAGAAATCATCGTTAAGTTTGGTATCTTGATTAACCAAGGCTTCACGTATAAACAATTCACGACTAACAACAGGGTCAATTTGGCTGTAAGCAACGCGACGTTTGCTCACCAAAGGCAAACCGTACAAAGTCACGCTTTCAAATGCTTGCACAACACCTTGTTTTTTTGACCAATGAGGTTCACTGTAACTGCGCTTGATTAAATGTGGAGCAAGCGATTCTAACCACTGGGGTTCAATTTTTGCGCCCATACGGCCAAACAAGCGAGAAGTATCAACCAGCTCCGCGACCATTAACCATTTCGGGCTTGCCTTAGCGATACCCGACCCAGGGAACAACATGAAGCGGCTGTTACGTGCACCAAGATATTCTTTGTCTTTATCTTTATTACCAATGTGCGATAGCAGCCCAGAAGCCATTGCCTGATGGATCCCTTGATAGTCAGTATCTGATTGACTGATACTAAATCCCAGCTCGGCAATCGATTTCTTTAGCTGACTCACAATATCTTGCCATTCACGCATACGTAAATAGTTAATGAAGTTTTGCTTACACCATTTACGCAATTGATTGTTGGTGAGCTCGACCTGCTTGTCTTTAAATGCTAACCATAATGTTAATAGCGCAAGAAAATCTGAATCTTTATTGGCGAATGCTTGATGTTTTTCATCTGCGGCTTGTCGCTTATCTTGCGGGCGCTCTCTTGGGTCTTGAATACTTAATCCAGCGGTAATCACCAATACATCACGTAAGCTATTTTGTTTTTCCGCTTCTACAATCATGCGGGCATAACGTGGATCTATCGGCAATCGCGCCATTTGTCGGCCAATCGTTGTTAACGTTAACCGCCCAGTGTTTTTTGCCACTCCCCCTAGCTCTTCGAGCAGGTTAAAACCGTCATTTATGCTGCGTGAGTCGGGCATTTGTACAAAAGGGAATTCATCAATTTTGCCAAGCCCTAATGCCATCATTTGCAGAATGACCGAAGCGAGGTTGGTTCTTAATATCTCAGGATCAGTAAACTCGTCCCGATTGTTATAATCGTCTTCACTGTATAAACGTATGCAAATCCCGTTTGACACACGACCACAGCGTCCTGCTCTTTGATTAGCAGATGCTTGCGAAATGGGTTCAATCGGTAACCGCTGAACTTTGCTGCGCACGCTGTAGCGAGAAATTCGCGCCGTACCAGGGTCGATAACGTATTTTATGCCCGGAACGGTTAATGAGGTTTCCGCAACATTCGTGGCAAGTACGATCCTTCTGCCCGAATGCGACTGAAATATCTTATTCTGTTCAGCTGCCGATAGCCTTGCATACAATGGCACCACTTCTGTGTGTCTAAACTTTTGCTGTGTTAGTGCATCAGCTGTATCTCGGATGTCTCGCTCACCGCTTAGAAACACCAGAATGTCGCCTTGACTATGGTTACCAAGCTCATTTACCGCATCGATGATTGCTTGTGTTTGGTCTCGGTCGTTTTCACCTTCATCATCAACTAGCGGTCGGTAGCGCATTTCCACCGGGAAAGTGCGACCGCTTACTTGAATGATGGGTGCTTTGTCGAAATGGTTTGAAAAACGCTCCGGATCAATCGTAGCCGAGGTAATAATGAGTTTTAAATCGGGCCGTTTGGGAAGTAATTGTTTTAATATCCCGAGTATAAAATCGATGTTAAGACTACGTTCGTGGGCTTCATCGATAATAATGGTGTCATACTGATTGAGAAACCTATCTTGTTGGATTTCGGCAAGTAAAATACCGTCAGTCATCAATTTCACATAGGATCGTTCATTAACCTGATCTGAAAAACGAATTTTAAAACCGACTTCATTGCCCAGTTCACTGTTTAACTCTTGAGCAATTCGTGTTGCAACGCTTCTCGCTGCAAGGCGTCTTGGTTGAGTATGACCAATCAAGCCGTTAACACCGCGGCCTAACTCCAAACAAATCTTAGGGATTTGGGTTGTTTTTCCTGAGCCCGTTTCCCCAGCGATAATCACGACTTGATTATCACGAATAGCATCTGAAATTTTATCTTTTTGTTCAGTGACCGGTAAATCGGGATATTCTACCTTTGGAAGGTTTGCTTGCCTTTGTTCTTTTAACAATATCGAGCGCTCAATATCTTTACTTAGCTTAGCAAGCGCTGGATTTTTCTTGTTTGATTCGAATCGCTGAATTTGCTTAAAGCGACGTTGAAAACGGAAGCGATCTGACGTCATGCATAATGACGTCAGTTCGTTTAACTGGGAATAAGTGAACGGAGCTATTTCCGTTTCAGGCACATGTGAAGACAATAAACTTTGCTCATACTAGGGGACAACCATAATGGGTGTAGATCCTAGAAGAATGAGTATTTAAATACTAGTGCCTGTACCGTAAAAGCGTTAAAAAAGCCTAGCCAGCAATACGATAACCATCCCTAAGCTGCATGTCGATTGCATTTAATAACTGTGAGCGATTTATCGTTCCCATTAAATACCCATCATCATCTACTATCGGATACACTTTTGGCTTAGCGACCAGCATTTTCTGCGCTTGTTCTATCACAGACACATAAGGACGAATTGATATAACTTCGGTCTGCATAATGTCCTTCACTCTACACACTTGCTCTCGGTAATAGCTAGATTCAATCATTTGTACTAAACAATCTTGTTCAGACAGAAAACCGACGACTTTATTGTGATCATCGACTACAGGCCCCCCTGTTTGACCACTTTGTAACAAACGTTCTACCGCCTCGGCTACCGACATTTCAATGGAAAATGTCACTGGGCGGCAATTCATATAATCGCTGACACGTAATGATTGCATAAATACTCCAAAGGTGAACTACCATTTGTACAACAACTTGTTAACACACACTTAAAGTTAAGCACAAACCGCCATTTTTAATAGGGTTAACCGATACAACTTTAGTATGTTGAAGATAATTAAATACAATGTTCAATCAAATTACATAGTTATGAGCAAAAAACAGGGTTTAATTTGAGTTTGCAGGATAATTCTGTTGAGATCGTCATAGAATGAAAACGATAAGGAATACTGTGTCCACACCCTCTATTTACTGGCACGATTATGAAACCTGGGGCGTCAATCCGCAAAAAGATCCTGCTTGTCAGTTTGCCGGCATCCGCACGGATCTTGATTTAAATATTATTTCCCAGCCTTTGATGATATTTAACCAAATTCCAAACGACTATTTACCTCATCCTCAGGCTTGTTTAATCACCGGCATTACACCGCAACACAGCTTGCGTGATGGCATGATTGAGCCTGAATTTATTGAAAAAATACATCATGAATTCTCCCAAGCAGAAACTTGTGTTGCGGGCTACAACAATATTCGTTTTGATGATGAAGTAACACGCTACACCTTATACCGTAACTTCTATGATCCGTACGAACGGGAATGGCGAAACGGTAATAGTCGCTGGGATATAATCGACGTAGTAAGAGCTTGCTATGCCCTTCGCCCTGACGGTATTGAGTGGCCATTAAAGGAAGATGGCAGCCCAAGTTTTAAGCTAGAAGATTTAAGTAAGGCAAATAATATTGAACATTCAGCTGCGCATGATGCTATGTCAGATGTCCACGCAACTATTGGCGTAGCGAAGCTCGTTAAAACCGCCCAGCCTAAACTGTATGACTATCTATTTAATTTGCGACTTAAGAAAAATGTTATCGCATTAATTGATACACAAGCTCATACGCCCCTTGTGCACATTTCATCAAAATTGCCTGCAATCAATGGTTGCTGCACGTGGGTGGCACCGATTGCTCAGCATCCTACTAATAAAAACGCCTTTATTATGCTGAATCTTTCACTCGATATTCAGCCATTGCTCGCCTTATCAGTAGAAGAAATTATTCAAAAGTTATATACGGCTTCAAATATGCTTGAAGAGGGTGAACAAAGGCTACCCATAAAATTAGTGCATGTGAATAAAAGCCCAGTGCTTGCTCCGGCCAAAACATTAAATGAAGAAAATGCGGCCAGACTAGGTATAGATCGCCAAGCCTGCTTGCAAAACCTACAGTTACTCAAGCAACACCCTGAGTTAGTTGAAAAGCTCATTAAGGTTCACCATTCCAATACAGAGCATGTTCCCCAAGAAGCTGATCACTCGCTATACAGCGGTGGTTTCTTCAGCCCTAAAGATCGCGCTCTAATGGACCAAGTGCGACAAAGCACACCTGAGCAGCTAGCAGATTTAGCCTTACCGTTTGAAGACTCACGGTTAGACAACCTACTGTTCTATTATAAGGCACGTAATTTTCCTACTTCGTTAAATGATCAGGAAATGCAGCGCTGGCAAAACCATCGTAAGTTCCGCTTGTTAGATGACTCGTCCCCATCAAGCATCACAATGTCAGATTATGTGCAGACGTTAGAGCTTCTGTGTGAACAATATCATTCGAATAGCGATAAATTGGCCATACTTAAAGCGCTATATACATACGCTGAACAACTTTGAGTTGGAAATTAACCGAGGTATAGTCAAAATTACATCATGCAATTTTGAGTATGACCGATAAGTGAGTATGAATTACAGTGCGTTTGTGTAGCAGTCTATGCATTCGTAAAGTCTGTATGTTTTTTATATTGAAAATGTTAGGTGGTTAGGATGCAAGGAGTTACCTTAAAACTTGATGAGTCAGGTACACATTTAAGTGTGCACATCAGCCCGCTAGAGTTAAGCGGTAAAATCGATATTCACCTTTTGCAAAACGCGATAAAACAAAGCGAATTTGCAGATTTTTATATTCATGATGATGCCATTCTAACCCTATTAGAAAACACACAAAGAGCCATAAAAACTGAATCCAGTGAAGCGGTTATTGAGCGTGTAGGCGAGCGCAAAGGCAACGAAATAAAATGTAAAGTTGACGATGGCCAACTTAGTGCCACCATGACAATCATTAAAGGGTATGGTGCTGCGACTTTGACCCTGGACGACTTATATCGACAAGCTAAAAATCATAAAATTGTCAGGGGTGTCAGTAGCAAACGTTTAGCTGCTCTTCTTCAATCATACTTAGCTGCTCTAGCTGGTGAATCCGTTAGCAGCATCATCGCCAAGGGGCTTCCTCCCAAAACCGGACGCTCTTCTAAGTTACAGCCCCTAGTACAAAATGCATTAGATCGTATCTTGCGCCCTCAGGCATCACAACATGGCCGTGTTGACATGCGCAATTTGGGCGACATCATTTGCGTTAAAGTCGGAACAGAATTACTAAGAAGATTGCCCCCTTCTCGAGGACGCGCCGGTTATACCGTAACAGGTGAAACAATCACTCCCAAAGCCGGTGAGTGGCTCAAACTTCGTCCGGGAGACGGCACAGCTATAAGCGAAAAAGATGAAAACATTCTGATTGCTGAAATTTCAGGCATGCCTAAGTTTAAAGATCAGAAAATGTGGGTGGATGATACTTATATCTGTAAGGGCGTTAACGTTGGTACAGGAAATGTAAATTACGATGGGGCCGTTCTGGTTAATGGAGACATAACCGAAAAAATGGAAGTATACGCCACGGGAGACGTAACCGTAAACGGCTTCGTTGAGTCAGCTATCATTCACGCTGGTGGCGATATCATTATCACTGAAGGCGCCATGGGGAAAGTCAACGATGCGGGCACCGAATACAGCACCACATTACGAGCCAAAGGAAGCATTCATATTCAGCATGGACAAGGGCTTGATATAAAGTGTGATGGAGGCGTAACCATCGGCCGTCAGTTAGCATTTAGCAAAGTGGTGTGCCGAAAAGAGATGTATGTTGGCCCTATCGATAAACCCAATGGTAATTTATTCGCGTGCTCCATATTCAGCCAAAACCGGGTACAAGCGGGTACATTTGGTGCGGTGTCTGGCAGCAATCTAACTTTAGATTTCAGTGATGGTTTCAATACCCTATTGGCGCGCAAAGACTCTTTGGACGAGCTAGTACGACAGATCCGGCAAAACTGCAGCCGCCACGAAGACCGTATGAAAATAATTCGCAGTAAATTTATACCGGAAGATCTGCAAGGTAAGGTGAACGCTGCACAAGAGCTGTTTGAAAATGAACACCAGTTAATGCAATGGCTAGAGCAAAAAGCATTAGAATTGGCGGCAAATAAAGAGAATTATCAGCAGCAAATTGTCGTTTCAGCCAACAAGCGCATCTACCCAGGCGTGGTGATTAAATTGAATAATCGAACTTGGCGGGCTGAACGTGAATACGGAAAAGCCAATATTAGCTTTCACGGCCATCAGTGGCAGTGTGACGCCGGCGCTTAGGCATTCAGTTTATAATTAAGCTTAGGGCCAGTGGGCCCTAGCCTCTTTATATTCTCACTGCGGGCGTTTTATTTGTTGCGCTTGGCGTTATCGATAGCACGTTTAATTGCATCTACCTGAGCAAAACATTCGCGCTTTTGTTCGCCTGACATCTCCCCACACTTTTGTCCCTCTTTGGGTTTTGTTTTGATTACCCCTGAATAAATGGCAGAAACCGCACATCCCGGTGCCCCATCGCATGTATCCGGTGCAGGGTCGTGATAGCCATAGGGTGTTGTACAGGCGCTTAGCGTAACTAGCGCACTAACCACCACAAGCATTTGATTCTTCATTACTATTCCTTTTTCAAAGTACTGCATCCACTATTACACTTAGGTTAAAGTAACGTTTAACCTAATAAAACTGTTGGCTAGGGCTTTTTTAAGCGGGTTAAAAGGCTGGACGTATCGTAACGATTGCCCCCTTGGCGTTGAACATCAGCATAAAATTGATCTACTAATGCCGTTAACGGCAATGTACTACCATTTCGCCGAGACTCTTCAAGAGCAATACCTAAGTCTTTACGCATCCAGTCAACTGCAAAGCCAAACTCATACTCACCCGCCAGCATGGTTTTAGATCTGTTGTCCATCTGCCATGATTGCGCTGCGCCCTTTGATATCACATCGATTACCGATTCGCAGTCAAGCCCAGCGTTCTGTCCAAAATGTAGTGCCTCTGCTAGGCCTTGAACCACACCAGCAATACAAATTTGATTCATCATTTTAGCTAGTTGCCCGCTGCCAATAGGGCCCAGAAGTTGGCTAAATTTAGCATACGCATCAATAGCGGGTTTAACCTTGTCAAAGGCCTGCTTGTCACCCCCTATCATAACCGTCAGTTGACCATTGACCGCCCCAGCCTCACCGCCCGACACGGGTGCATCTAAAAATGCCACTTCTTGTGTGGCGGATAATGCCGCAAGCTCTCGTGCAACATCTGCTGAAGCTGTGGTGTGATCAACAATAATAGCGCCGCGCTTTGCTGTGGTTAAAATTCCGTCACTGCCACACACGACTGAACGCAAGTCATCATCATTGCCTACACAAATAAAAATAATATCGGCGTCCGTGGCCGCTTTTGCGGGGGTCAACTGTGCTCGTCCATCATAAGACGTTAGCCATTTATCCGCTTTTGATTGAGTTCGGTTATACACGGTGACATCAAAATCAGATTTTGTGAGGTGCCCTGCCATTGGAAAGCCCATTACACCGAGTCCGATAAACGCTACTTTTGTTGTCATAATGATGCTTTAAATCCTTGATCGTTTTCGTAAAAATGCCACTATATTACATCCATATTAAAACCGGAATGAAACCGTGAACAACATTTATCAATTTGCTGCAAAACATAGTAATGGCCATGCCCTTTCCATGGACATATATCACGGCAGAGTACTGTTGATTGTTAATACAGCAAGTAAATGTGGATTCACGCCGCAGTACACCGGTCTGCAAACACTTCAAGATAAGTTTGCCGAGCAAGACTTTGATGTTCTAGCCTTCCCGTGTAATCAGTTTGGCGGCCAAGAGCCAGAGGATGATGGCCAAATTGAGCAGTTTTGCACAACGCAATTTTCCATCACATTTCCTCTTTTTGCCAAGGTGGAGGTCAATGGGATCAATGCGCACCCACTTTTTATGTATTTGAAAAAGCATGCCCCAGGCATATTCGGTTCCACGCGAATAAAATGGAATTTCACTAAGTTCTTGGTCGATTCACATGGAAACGTAGTTAAACGCTACTCACCTAAGACTAAGCCAGAACAAATTGAAAATGACATACGTGCCTTATTAAATGGATAATAAAGGCGCATATTTAACTCAATTTTGCCTAAGCATCTCTGCGCATGATGATATGAAAATATTTTCCCAACCACATAAACGGCTCTTTATCACCGTAAGCGAGTTCTGCGTCTTTAAGTTGCTCATAGTGACTTTGCTGCATGGTAGGGTCTTTTAAATAATCATGGATACAGCGAATACCCGCCATTGATGTCATCGTCACTTTTTGCTGGTGCAGAAAATCGATAACCTCTTTTGGACGCAGCGGATTATTTGGACTTAAGCGCACTCGGTTTTTAACCTGCATGCCTTGCTTCACATAGTCGAAATTTCCGTAGAGTAAATTCCCCATCATCTGCGCGTCTTTATTAAAGAAGGTTAATGAGAAATAACCACCAATTTTCGTCATACCAATAAGTTTCTCAATATTAGAGAACGGGTCACTTAACCATTCTAAAACCGCATGACAGATAACCAAATCATATTCAGTTGGCGGCAAAGCTAAGATATCACTGTGAAGTAACGATAAGCTCGCTGAATTACCACATTTATGTTTAGCGATGCTTAACGTTTCATTAGAAATGTCACTTAGGGTAACATTGGCGCCTTCATCGAGTAATACCTTCGACATTTCCCCGGTACCACCACCGGCATCAAGTACCGTGCGTATGGCAGGTAAATCTATGTTTTGAGCTAAACGATGGTGCAGCAGTTCGTGACGCAAACGTCCTTTACTGGTTCCATATATATTCTGCTCAAATTTACTGGCTATCGAATCAAAATTTTGATCGTGGCGTTCGCTGCTCATTCATTGCTCTCAGTGACAGATATAGCGTTAAGCTGGGTTGGGGATATCAACAAATACAACTTCTAAAGCGGTTTCTGATCGTAAATGCTCAGCAACTGCCTTTGCACCATAGCGCTCAGTAGCATGGTGACCTGCAGCATAAAAGTGAATATTCATTTCTCTTGAGGTGTGAATCGTTTGCTCCGACACTTCGCCGGTAATAAATGCATCTATACCTTGCTGCGCTGCTATTTCAATGTACCCCTGTCCACCACCGGTGCACCAGGCAAGGGTGTGTATAAGCTCTGAGTTCGGACATTCATGTAACGGCTCTCGATTTAGGCGCGCATTTAATTTAGCCTTTAAATCAGACCCTGAAATACCGCCATTTATCGTTCCCTGCATGACAATTCCTTCAGGGGAAACAACGTTTAGCGGGCGAATATCCTCAATATTTAATAATTTACCTAATTGCGCGTTATTGCCTAACACATGGTGCACATCTAACGGTAAATGATAGGCGTATAAGTTAATGTCATGCTTCAATAACGCTGCAATACGCTTTTTTTTCATACCACAAATATTAGCTGCCTCACCCTTCCAGAAAAAGCCATGGTGTACAAAAATGGCATCGGCATCTAGTTCTATTGCGCGGTCAATCAGTGCCTGCGAGGCGGTAACGCCGCAAATTACCTTACTAATATCTGATTTACCTTCGATCTGCAGCCCGTTCGGGCAAAAGTCTTTCACCTTTTCTGGCATGAGTAAGGTATTAAAATAGTCGAGTAAATCCAGATTATTTATACTCATATTTCGCTCCCTCAACGTCTAACATAGCCGTATAAACGATAAAACGGCATTACGTTGTGTGTTAGTAAATGGGCAGCATTATAAGGCAGTTTTCTACAAGTAACAGTACTTTGGAATTTAGTTGACCTAAGTTCTGGATAACACGTATAGCACAAGCTAAATATTGACAATAGAATTCAATCGCATAATCACATTGGTCAAATATCCAAGCTGAATGCTCACTCGGTGACAAGATTTTTCTTGGTTAGCAAGGCGGGTTGTCGTATGTAATAACGTGGTATTACTAGACAACCAAACGCCGCCAGGCCCCAAAAGGGCAATATCGATAGGTTTGCTTATCTAATCTTCAAGTTAGTTATTTAAGTGCAGCCAAGAAGCCTTTAAATTGCGCTTTAGTTCGCGCTACAGATGCCTTGTGTTCCACAATAGGCAGTGCATACCCTAAACGCTGAACATCACAGTGCTTGCTAGGCTCGTGAACTTGCTTAGGGCTTAAATGGGCTAGTTGAGGTAGCCAAGTTTTTATAAATTCACCCTGAGGATCGAAGCGTTCACTTTGCGTTGTCGGATTGAAAATCCTGAAATAAGGGGCTGCATCTGTTCCTACTGATGCACTCCACTGCCAGCCACCGTTATTCGATGCATAGTCACCATCGATGAGCTGACTCATAAAATAATCTTCCGCCCATTTCCAAGGCAACAAAAGATGCTTACAGTAAAAGCTCGCAACTATCATACGCAAACGATTATGCATCCAACCGGTTTGCTTCAAGGCAATCATAGCAGCATCGACTATCGGATAGCCCGTTTCCCCTGCTTTCCACGCGTCAAAATGTTGTTGGTTGTTTTCCCACTTAAAGTATTGATAGTGCTTTTGAAAAGGCAAACCACGGCTAACATGGGGAAAGTGAAACATAACGTAGCGATAAAAATCACGCCAAGCAATTTCTTTAACCCAAGTGTAGGCACCATGCTCTGGCGATAATGCGTCTTCCCCATACTCTTGTAGAACATGGAATAAACATTGGCGCGGACTAAGCGCACCAATCGATAAGTAAGGCGATATTTTACTGGTGCCCTCTATTGAGGGAATATCACGGTTTTTAGGATAATCAGGGGCAAATTCGACGATAAAGGCATTCATCTTTTTAGTAATTTCAGGCGCTGTTGCGGGCCAACTTGGAGCGTCACTATCATCCGTGTTCTGCCGATTAGTCTTCGATATCAATGATTCTATATATTGATTGTCGTCCTTGGAATGCTTAAGGCCTGTATCATTAGCGCTGCACTTTTCAGGCACCCCAGGCAATTGCCTTAAGGTCATTTCTAACCAACGTTTAAAGTACGGCGTGAAGACTTTGTAGGGCTCATTTTTTAAATTCATGACCTCTGTTGGTTTAACTAAACAGGTATCGTGAAAGGTGGCGAACGCGACATCCATTTTGTTAAGGCTATTTTTAACTGAAGCGTCTCTTTGACGTTCATCCCATTCATATTCTGCGTTGCAATAAACATGGGTAACATGGTTTTTAACACATAGTTCGGTTAGCTTCTCTGGTAACGTCTCATAAATCCCGCCGTCCATTACCTGCAAATTGATGTTTCGCTCTTTTAACTCTTCTTGAAGGCTCACTAAGCGCTGATAAATTAGCGCTATTTTACTGTTGGCCATATTATACTTCGACCACTGCTTCTGAGTGACGAAGTAAACGGCGCTCACGCTTTCGTGACTCGCCACTGCGTAATCTATTGCTGAATTCCAGCTACTCCTTAAATCGGTTCTTAACCAAACAAGTGCACTCACGTACGCCCCTTTTTAATCCAAATTAAACCATGTCTTTAGCGCGTATACGAAAATTAACTAAAGCGCGATCACAACACGCAGTAGAATTCTGTAAATGTGAATAACTCGGTATACTTCGTCATGCATAATAAAAATACTAAGAGGGATATATGCGACAAGTAAAATACAAACACAAATTAAAATATTTGACCGCAGCCATGCTATGCATGTCTTTAATAGGGTGTAGTGATAGCAGCATAAACAATCAGCAACAATCGTCTCAAGTTCAAAAGCGCTCCCCTAATGCAGCCGATGCAAAAGAATTTATCGAGCAAGCGCAAATAGAGTTGAGCAAATTAAGTCAGCCCGCAGTGCAAGCCGCATGGGCTTATCAAACCTATATAAATCAAGATACCGCAGCGGTCTCAGCCTATTTATCAGAACAATGGACAAGTAAGGCATCTGAACTCGCTAAGCGCGCAGCTGATTTCAACGATGTTGAGGTTGACGCCCCAACACGCAGAAAACTCTATTTATTGCGTAATAGCCTTGTGCTCCCTGCCCCATCCGAACCGGTGAAATCTGAACGGCTAGCACAAATTAGCTCAGAGCTAGAGGGAATGTATGGCGCTGGAAAATATTGCCGCACAGAGCAGGATTGCCTGCGCCTGACCGACATGAACAACATAATGGCTAATAACCGTGACCCAGAGGTGTTACTCGATGTATGGAAAGGCTGGCGAGAAGTATCACCACCCATGAAAGCGCTATATGAAGAACAAGTTACCTTAGCCAATGAAGGCGCCACAGAGCTTGGCTTTAAGGATCTAAGTGAGTTGTGGCGTGATGCATACGATATGCCTGCGGATGAATTCGCAGTTGAATTAGACAGACTATGGTCACAATTAAAACCTTTTTATGATGCGCTTCACTGCCACGTTAGGGCTGAACTTGGTGAGCAATATGGCACCGATATCGTCCCACAAGACCAACCGATCCCAGCGCATTTACTGGGTAATATGTGGGCGCAAAGTTGGGGTAATATTTACGACATCGTAAAACCAGAAGAGCCCCTAGAAGTTATCGATGTCACTGCTGCCTTGGCGGAAAATGGATATGATGAAATAAAGATGGTGAAGCAAGCTGAATCCTTCTTTTCTTCTCTTGGTTTTGCTCCTCTACCTGAGACATTTTGGGAACGATCATTGTTTACCCAGCCAGCTGATAGAGACGTAGTCTGCCATGCATCAGCTTGGAACGTAGATGAGCAAGATGATTTACGCATTAAAATGTGTATTCAAATAACAGGGGAAGAGTTCTCGGTGATACATCACGAGCTCGGTCATAACTATTATCAGCGCGCTTATAAAGAACTTCCTATGCTCTATCGCGGCTCTGCGAATGATGGCTTCCATGAAGCAATTGGCGATACTATTGCTTTGTCAATTACGCCAAAATATTTACAAGAAATCGGTCTCGTTGACAGCATCCCAGATGAATCAAATGACATCGGAATGCTATTGAAATTAGCGTTAGACAAAATAGCGTTTATTCCATTTGGGTTGTTGATAGACCAGTGGCGCTGGAAAGTATTTTCAGAGGAAGTTGCCCCAGAAAATTACAACTCTGCATGGTGGGAGTTACGAGAAAAATATCAAGGTGTAATGGCACCTGTCGAGCGCGAGGTCGATGCTTTTGACCCAGGTGCCAAGTACCATGTACCGGCTAATACGCCCTACACACGATACTTTTTAGCACATGTGCTGCAGTTTCAATTTCACAATCAATTGTGTGAATTAGCTGAGAATGAAGAAGCAATTCATCGCTGCTCAATATATGGCAGTGAAAAAGCAGGTAGGGCGCTAAATGACATGCTAGAGATGGGCATGAGTCAACCTTGGCAAAAAGCCTTAGCATCGCTTACCGGTAGCGAACAAATGGACGCTACAGCCATACTGGATTATTTTGCCCCATTGAAACAGTGGTTAGACAAACAAAACGCGTCCCGACAGTGCGGTTGGTAACATCCAATAGCATTACCTTTTAATGCACAAAAAAAAGCCTCGTCGCGCTAAACGACAAGGCTTTTTTATAAGGTACTGATTAATTTAGAAGTTATACTTCGCTTTTACGTAGTAGAAACCACCATTATAATCAAACGGTCCATTTTCATAAAAGCGACCACCCACAGCTGCAAATGAGCTTGCTGGTAGCTCTTGCGCTTCTGTATCAAACAAGTTACTCGCACCTGCAGACAAGGTAATTTGGTCGGTGACAAAGTAACTTACTTCAGCATCAACCGTAGCACTGCTGCCAGCGTCTTCATTCCAACCACCTGGTTCTGCATCATCAGCATGTACCGCAAAGTACTCACCGAAATAGTTAACACGAATAAAGGCACTTACCGTATCCCAGCTCTGTGAAATGGTAAAAGTCGCTCTGTGATGAGGGATCCCTTCTTCGAGCAATTTAACTTTACCTGCACTGGTTGTGTCAGGGTTGAATTTCTCAACTTCAGTTTCATTCCAGTTGTAAGCTAGTGAGAACTTAGTATCACCGGCATCAAAAATGGGATGAGTATAGTTTGCCACTAAATCCAAACCTTGGGTTTTAGTATCAAAGTCATTAGCGAAATAGGTTACTGCCGAAATAAGTTCTGGGTTTTGCACACCCAAGGTTCTCAATTCTTCGTAATCCTCAGGGTTTACATCAATCTGACTAGATTGAGCAATACGGTCTTCCACGGTGATGCTATATAAATCAGCACTAATAAAGAAATCACCACTTTGGTACACCGCACCAATAGCAAAACTTTGCGAATCTTCTGGTGTTAACTCTTTACCACCATAAAACGCTGATAACGTATCAGTCGGTGGCGCCAAGAAACTTTGAATCAAATCACCACCAACAATCGAGGTTTGCGTATTAACCACATTTGCTTGACCAACTGTAGGCGCTCTAAACCCTGTACTGGTTGACGCGCGTAATGAAAGTTCATCTGTCACGCTATATTGCGCTGTTAACTTGTAGTTAGTGGTATCACCAAAGGTGGTAAAGTCTTCGTAACGAACAGCTGCACCAATTAATAGGTCTTCCGTCAGATATGCTTCGACGTCAACATAAGCTGCGACACTACGACGCGTATTTGTTCCCTGAGACTCAGGTCCAAAGCCTTTAAATCCGTGAGAGCCAATGTTAAAGCCCTGTGCTGCATAGTCTCCTGCTTTCCAAGATGCCTCTTCACCAGCAACGATTTCAAACGACTCTTCACGCCATTCAAGACCACCTGCAAGGTTTAGTGAATCAATTGCATCAACATCAATTTGTTTAGATAAGTCTAAGTTGAACATCTTTTCTAGCTGAATATATTTACCCGTATCAAACTCAGTCGGCGTATCAAGGCCAAGCGATGGGTTAAGCGTATTCGTAAGGTTAAACGCTGACTCACTGCGCCCGACTGAACCACTTAAGTCAAAAAACGCACCAGATAAGAAGCCGCTTTTCAATTCGCCTTCAACACCAATTACTAATGATGTATCGGTGATATTTCCACCAAACGCTGGAGTATAACCACCAGGGAAAATTTGGTTCATTGAGAAACAGTTTGGATCGGCCACCATTTGTTGATAAGCCGCAGTTTCTAGTACATTACCGTCCACCACTGAGCCATCAGCTTGCACAACCTTTGGTATAGCAACAGTCGCACAGGTGCGCTCTGCTCCTTCAGCTTGTGCTACATCACCGACCAATAGCGTTTCACCGCCATCGTTAGAATAGACCTGCCCACGGTTGTGCGGGTTGCGGTAGTAAAAACCACCTACAATGTCACGTTCAGAATAGTTACCGAACATGTAAAATTTCTTATCATCACCAAGATCAAGACCGACATTACCAAATAAACTAATGTCATCGTTGATTTCAGGGTTACCCCAAATTTGCGCAGGATCGCCAACAGCTGTGTTGCCTTGGGCTATCAAATTAGCGGCATCAGGACGTTGTACACTGCGACTGGTTGCGTCAGCATTTTTAAGTTGAAAACTTAAGTTAGCATAACCATCATCGGTAAATGGTAGGCCAAGGTTACCTTCCACCGTGGTAGTAGCACCGTCGCCTTCGTAGTATTCACCACGCTTAACAGATAACGAACCACCTTCTGCGTCATCCTTTAATACAAAGTTCATTACACCGGCAATAGCATCAGAGCCATACTGCGCAGCTGCACCATCTCGAAGAACTTCCACTTGCTTCAAAGCTGAGCTAGGAATAACCGAAATATCAGGGCCTTGCGCGCCATCGTTTATCCCACCACCTTGGAATGCAATAACAGAAGCGCGATGACGTCTTTTGCCATTGACTAACACAAGCGTACTGTCTGACGATAAACCACGTAAATTTACTGGGCGAATAAGTGTTGCAGCATCTGAAATAGGCTGCGCACGTGCCGTAAATGAAGGCACGGTGCTGACCAACATATCAAGCATGTCAGTAGACGCAGACTTTCCTAACTCATCTCCACCAATGATATCAATTGGAACAGGAGAGTCCGCAACTGAACGAGGTGCTGAGCGGCTCCCTACAACCGCGATTTTCTCTACATCAGCGCTATCGTCTTTAACTTCTTGAGCATAAACTGGGCTAATAGCAGTAACCGCTACCGCCGTGGATGTAGCGATAACGTAGCGAATACTTTTCGTTAATTTGTTTAATGACGTGTTCATTTTATATCCAACTTTATTGTGTTTTTTAATTGCGCATGCGACATCTTATTATTGTTTTATCAAGCTGGGCTGATTGACATTGCGCGGTTGAGAATTCAGTAAAACTCTCTGGTTTCTATTGAATTGCATATTATTTATAACGATAAAAAGTTGAACTTACAAACACATTGCGAGGTCGAAGGACGATAGCAACCACTAACAGTTACAATCACTAAAATATCAATTTAAACAGGTCAAATTTATCACCAACATGGGTTTTACGATATTTTATATAATTAAAATTTGTACAGCGCTTTATTGCAGATAAAAAAATACCGGCTAAAAGCCGGTATTTTTTATACAAAACTAATCTTTTGTCTAATTGCCTATTTTGGAATAATTTGTGTTTTATGCCAAAGTTTCATTAGTGTATTAGCAACCCCATGGCTAACTGACATACCGAATTTTTCAGCCAAATTCTTTTTCACCGAATACTTAACTGAATAGATCTTTTTATCACTATTTGCACTGAGTAAAAAATCATCCGATGTTTGGATCGTATCCACAAGCCCAAGCTCTAGCGCTTTACTCCCGTACCAATATTCTCCGGTGGCAACAGTATCAATCGCTAAGGCTGGTCTGTGCTCTTGAACAAACCCCTTAAACATTTGATGCACATCTTCAAGTTCATCTCGAAACTTTTCACGTCCTTCATCATTGTTTTCGCCAAACATGGTTAAAGTGCGCTTAAACTGTCCCGCTGTATGCTGCTCAAACTCAATATCGTTTTTCTTTAATAACTTATTAAAGTTCGGGATCTGCGCGATAACACCGATCGAACCTATGATAGCAAACTTGGCGGCCAACACGTTATCAGCAACACAAGCCATCATATATCCACCACTGGCTGCCACTTTATCGACCGAAACCGTTAATGGTATCTTTTTGTCTTTTAAACGTTGCAACTGTGATGCAGCGAGTCCGTAGCCGTGTACGACTCCGCCACCACTTTCTAGACGAACTAAGACTTCATCTTTTGGTTTTGCAATGCAGATAACAGCTGTCACTTCTTCCCTAAGGTTTTCAACCTCATGAGCGTCCATAGAGCCGTTGAAATCAATGACGTACAAGTTTCCTTTTTCATCTTCCGCTTTGTTATTCTTAGCAGCTTTCTTGGCCGCCTTATCTGCTTTTTTCTGTTCCTTGTTTTTCTTTTTAAGCTCGTCCTTAGTGCAAATCAGGTTATCAACGCTGCCCTTAATATCATCTAATCGCTCGGAAATTGAATCAATCTCTAGGTTCCCTTTGGATTGTTTTTGTTTGCTAACTAAACTCACAATTCCACCAACGACTAATAATATAGCAATAACAATCGTTACCGCTTTGGCTATAAATAAGCCGTATTCATACAAAAATTCCAATTCTATGTGCTCCTTAATGACTGACTTAAGCGATATTGGGACTAATTTACAAAAAAAAAGCTAGGCGTGGCCTAGCTTTCATCAATAAGGCAAAGAATCAATTTGCAACAACAGACTCATTTGTGATCACAATATCGTTCCCTTGTGAGTCAAAATAGTTCGCAGCTTGGGTTTGCATCTCTGTAGTAGCCGCCAAACTTGGAGACGGAATAAACAAAGATTGATGTGCTCCAGCTGAAAAGTGCACCACACCACTTTGCGCTGCATCGCCTTGTGACGTTGACGAAACTTGTGATAAGCCCATGACCTGAGACAAAGGAATACCACCAGATAAAGGTAACGCCGTTACCACCGGATTCACTTGATCGGTTAGCGCTGTTGTACCGTCATCATTCACGCCGCCACCTACAACCAACTGCATTAATGTCGGTGTATTGCTGCTCATGCGCTGGGCATAGTTAATAGGGTCGCCCGCATCTAGTATGGTTTGGGCTGCGAACACGAACTGACTAAAAGTCGCAGCAATTTCTGCGCGCGCATCGTCCTCTAGTGCTTCATCAAACGCAATGTAAGCTGGACGAATCGCCGCTTCAATTGACAACTCATTTGCTGCAGCGTATTGCCCTAAGAACGTAGCAAAATCCTCTGAAGACTCCGCCAATAAAGACCCTTTAATTAATGGACCAAAATCCGGTGATTCTAGAAGGAAGTTAGCAACACCACCAGAAGGAACATTCAGTACAGCTGTGTCTACCTTATACATATCGCTAAACGCAGCAAAGTCACCTTCAAACGGTGTGTTCGCATTAGCCAATGTGTTCATGCCCGAAATCGACCCTAAACTCTGGGCGATAAAATGTACTTCTGATGTATCAATATCGACGATCCCTGAACCATCGTTTATGGCATTAAGGGCCAGGCGTAATCCAAGTGTGTCGGACGCGCTTTGACGCAAGTTGTCGCGCGCCGTTATTAAGCTTGCCAGGTTCATATAATCAGTTGGTGAGTGAGTCGATGCGTTCACAACAGTACCGTCAGCTAATGCAAAGCCACGCCCGCCGTGTAACGGATGATCAATTGCAACTGTAGCAAAACCAGCTAGAGAAAACGCTGCCGCTACAACTAAGGCATTTTCTTTTGCCCCAGTAATACCATGTTGAACGATGATCACCGGCCAGCCATTATCAGGCTTAGTTTGCATTGGGATCGCACCATTTGTCGCTGCAGAGAGCATAGCAATCACAGACTCGTCAGGTACGGTAAATTGCACACCTAAGGTTTCAGTGCCTGCTTCATTAATCAATGTCGAATCATCATCGGTGTTTGTCCCTTGGGCGATAGGCAAAGGGTTAAACTTGGTTAGGTTGCGTGGATCATCAATACCCAAAGACGATAAATCAAGATCGCGTAACTGCCCGCCCGACGCTTGTTGACACAAGGCATCATTTGGCCCGACTGCGCCAGCTTGTATTAATGAGGCAACCGTTTCGGCCCCCATTAATTGCAGTGTTGCACCGCTAGTACACATAGCACGCCACCAATCCCCTAGCGGGTTAGTCGTGCTCAGGTAATAAGGTAGTTTAACTTCTGCTTCGATACGTTTAGCCGCACAAAACGGTCCAGCAAATGTGGCCGCTTGAGTTAATTCTGCGCTTGGGGAACCTCCTGAGGCAGTCACTGCAGCAGATAGCTCAGCACATGTTCCCAACCCTTGAGCCTGTAATGCGGTGTATGTGGCGCCCAATTGTGAATTAAGGGCCTCATACGCGTTGCTAACATTGTCACCTGAAACATCAAGCTGCGGCAAATAATCACGCGCCACAGACGCAGAAGCAGCAACGTCGCCACCCGTCGCCGTCATAGCCGCCCCGAATGCAGTAGCGTAACCTGCAATTTGCAGATTTTTAACCGAGTCCATCACACTGCCAGCCGAGACCGTCGAGAAGTATGAGGCATATGAAATCGCTTCGCGTTCAATGCCCGTGGGAATAATAACGTCAACAATGCTATTGACTAACGTTTGTAGTTGCAATTGCTCGTCTGTTGAAAGCGGTAGAGTGCGTATGTCTTGGCGGGCTAGCTCCCAAGAGCTTGAACCTTTGATACTTTTGCCGTCTGTATCTAAAAGAGAATCTGTTACTACCAACATATGGCCTTGACCAGCCGCCAGTGGTTTTAATGGAATAACCGTGATCGAACCTGTTCCAGCTCCTGACTCGTATGAGGCAATGAAATCTTCGCCGTACACCAATTCATCACCTAGTTTACAAGGCACGCCTGGAGCAGCAGCCGCGGCCGCAATTGCTTGACACGTTTCTGAGGTACCCTCTAACGCTTGGGTAGCCTGAAATAACTTAATTGATGATCCATTAACACTACTGGCATCAATATCAAGACCGGTAGGTAAAGTGACATTAATCGAGAAAGGATTCTGAGTCGACCATCCATCTAGCGCGCTTAGTGCGTGTTCAGGGTTGCCGCCATCAAACGTTTCCGTCCCTTCTGTATTTAACGTAAAATCGAAAAAGCTACCGCTTGGTAACATCAATAAATCATTCGGTAAATTAAGGTCGCTGTTGGCAGGATCAAATACCACCCGAGCAAACGGTTTCTCTACGGGGGTATCGGTCTCTAAATCTGCTACCGAGTCTCCATTACAGCCTGTTAGTCCCAGCACAGCTGCGATACTCGCACTAAGCAAAAGTTTATTCATTGTATTTCCCTACCTCTTTATTATTTCAATTGGCTTTGCATGTTCTTGGAATCAATTCGACCTATGCACATTTATCATCGATATAAATAACACGTTAGACCAGTTACTTCCTGAACCATCTTATTTAGTTTGATATTGATTTGCAAAGGTTTGTTAACAACATGTAACGTAAAACAATCCAGTCTTCCACGACTATTTCGGTAGGATATTTTCACATCTAAATGATAAAATCAGCAAAATTTACTTGAAATAGAAATATATGTTTAATTTTCAACCAACCAGCGGGCTTTTAACGTCGAAAACGATACTTGTTACTGGCGCAGGCGATGGCATAGGGAAAGAAGCGGCCTTACAATTTGCTAAGTACGGCGCCACTGTCATCTTGCTCGGTAGAACGGTCAGTAAGTTAGAAGCCGTTTATGACGAAATTGTCGCAAATGGAGGCCCGGAGCCAGCTATTATTCCGTTAGATTTGCAAGGCGCTACGCCGCAGCACTATCGCGACATGGCCAACACGATTGACAATCAGTTCGCTAGCCTGGATGGCGTATTGCACAACGCAAGCCTGTTAGGTCATCTTGAACCTTTCCAGCAAATCAATGAAGACGATTGGAATAACGTGATGCAAGTCAATGTGAATAGTCAGTTTTTTATGACTCAAGCGCTGATACCGGTAATGAAGAAATCGACAAACGCATCGCTTGTTTTCACCACCTCCAGTGTTGGTTTGAAAGGGCGCGCTTATTGGGGCAGTTATTCAATTTCGAAATTCGCCACCCAAGGCATGATGGAAATCATAGCGGATGAAAACGAAAATACCTCAATTCGAGCAAATTGTATTAACCCAGGCGGCACTCGCACCAACATGCGGGCACAAGCTTACCCAGCAGAAGATGCAAGTAAGTTAAAAACCCCTGAAGAGATCATGCCGCTTTATTTGTATTTAATGAGTGATGCAAGTAAGCATGAATCAGGCAAAACATTTCACGCACAGCCTAAGTAGTTTTTCAAAGCAGATAATTATCGTCACTTGGCACAAGTAACGCTGTCTCTAGATGATATAAAAAAGCCCCTGTTATTTAAAAAATAACAGGGGCTTTTTCAATAATGCTATTTTGCTAATGTCACATACACATGTGAACTGGTATTAATCACCAATCTTTGCCCACGTGTCGCGCAAGCCAACCGTACGATTAAACACTAATTTGTCTGCCGTGCTGTCTTTGTCAAAACAAAAATACCCAGTACGCTCAAACTGATAGGCGTGTATCTCTGATGAATTGACATCAACCTTGGCCAAGCTTGGTTCAACCCAGCCGTTCTTAACCGTTAACGAATTCGTATTAATACAGGCCGCAAAATCTTCTTCAGCCGCGGGGTTAGGCACAGAGAATAGACTGTCATATAAACGGATTTCAGCCGCAACAGCATGCTCAGCTGAAACCCAGTGGATCACGCCTTTTACCTTGCGACCATCAGCTGGATCTTTACCTAAAGTATCAGGGTCATATTCACAAAATATGGTGGTTACATTGCCCTGCTCGTCTTTTTCAACGCGCTGTGCTTTGATCACATAAGCATTTCGTAAACGTACTTCTTTGCCTAATACCAAACGCTTAAACTTCTTATTGGCTTCTTCTCTAAAGTCTTCAGCCTCAATGTATATCTCTTTGGTAAAAGGAACTTGGCGACTGCCCATTTCAGGTCGATTTGGATGATTAGGTGCATCCAATAATTCGACACCATCTTGGGGATAGTTCTCTATTACGATTTTAACGGGCTCAAGCACGGCCATAGCACGAGGAGCATTTTCGTTGAGCTCATCCCGCAGCGGTGCCTCTAGCATGCCCATTTCAACCATGTTATCCATTTTGGTCACGCCGATGCGTTTACAAAACTCACGGATTGACGCTGCGGTAAACCCTCTGCGGCGCAACCCAGCTATCGTTGGCATACGGGGGTCGTCCCAACCGCTAACATACTGCTCTTCTACTAACTGAATCAGTTTTCGTTTGCTCAAAACGGTATATTCAAGATTCAATCGAGAAAACTCGTACTGACGAGGCACAACATCAATAGTGATATTTTCCAACACCCAGTCATATAAACGACGATTATCCTGAAACTCCAAAGTACATAAAGAGTGAGTGATACCCTCTATTGCATCAGAGATACAATGGGTAAAATCGTACATGGGATAAATACACCACTTATCACCTGTTTGATGGTGATGGGCGAATTTTACGCGGTATAACGCTGGGTCGCGCATACACATAAACGGCGACGACATATCAATTTTAGCGCGTAATAGGCACTGGCCTTCTTTGTATTCGCCGTTTCTCATCTTAGCAAATTGCGCAAGATTCTCTTCAATCGAAGTATCGCGATATGGACTGTTGGTACCTGGCTTTGTTAGGGTGCCGCGCATCTCACGCACTTGTTCTTGATTCGAAAAATCAACGTACGCTAATCCTTTTTCAATCAATTCCAGCGCATACGCGTGCAATTGGTCGAAGTAGTTAGAAGAATAGCGAGCCTCGCCCTGCCATTCAAAACCAAGCCATGTGACATCGTTTTTGATCGCATTAACGTAATCAATGTCTTCTTTGTCAGGGTTGGTATCATCAAAGCGTAAATTGCATTGTCCTTGGTAATCCTGAGCGATACCGAAATTTAAACAAATCGATTTTGCATGACCTATATGTAAATAACCGTTTGGCTCTGGTGGAAAACGCGTTTGCACTTGTGTATGCAAACCCGATTGCAGATCTTTATCGATGATTTGACGAATGAAATTGGTCGGACGACTTTCGGTCTCGGCCATTAATAATTACCCCTAACGCTAATACATGGAAAACAGCGGATATTATACCAGTATTCTGCGCCCGAAAAGCCCTTTTATTAGCAAGCCAGTGAATATGATGTAATTAAATAGGTCATAATACGGACACTTTAAATAAGCTAAATCAGCGACTTAACATTTAGTATAATAAACGTGCAAAAACCCAGCGTGTTGGTATTTTGTTAGGGATTTAAAAAGCTGGCTAGTGTATAACTCTTATTTATAAATGGTCTATTGTTCTGTGTTTGTTGAATAAGGTTTCTAATAATGAAAGAGAAAGCTACATCGTTTGATATTGCCCATCACGCTGGTGTATCGCAGTCTACGGTGTCTCGTGCACTTCGCAATAGCCCTTTAGTCAATAAAGAAACTCGTGAAAAAGTGCAAGCCATAGCTCGTGAACTTAATTATAAAGTTGACAAGAACGCCAGTAACCTAAGGCGTCAGCACAGTAAAACCCTAGCGCTTTTGTTGTTCGAAGACCCAACATCAGATAATTCTCTCATTAATCCTTTTTTTCTATCCATGCTTGGCAGTATCACGCGCGCATCGGCAAATGCTGGATATGACTTACTGATTTCATTTCAAAATTTAAGCGATGATTGGCATGCTGAATATGAAGATTCAAATAAAGCCGATGGCATTATCCTATTAGGATATGGCGATTACACAGAATACTGCACTAAGCTTACTCAGCTCGAGGCACAAAACACGCATTTCGTGCGCTGGGGCGCCCTTGATGATGAACACCCGGGTGTTTCAATTGGTTGTGATAATTTCCAAGGGGGATTTGACGTTACCCAGCACCTACTCGATCTGGGTCGAAAACGATTTGCCTTTATCGGCGGGGCAGATTCCCGTGCACCTGAGTTTTTTGCCCGCTACCAGGGCTATCATAAAGCGTTGACGCTTGCTGATGTAGCGCAAAGTGCCGTACAGCAGGACGCAATATCAACCGAAGATTCGGGCTACAGCGCAACCTTATTACTACTTGAACGTCATCCCAATATTGATGCCATCGTGTGTGCTAGTGACCTGATAGCCATAGGTGTGCTTCGAGCCTTACGCGATAGCAATATATCGATCCCACAACAAATTGCCGTCGTTGGCTTCGACAATGTCCCTGTCGCGAGTTTCGCTACACCAGGCTTAACCACGGTCAAGCAAGACACAATTTTAGCCGGTGAGATTTTAGTAGACAGTTTATTAAGGTTAATCGCGGGGGAAGAAGTGGAGCATTACTTAATGCATGTTGATCTTGTTATCCGTCAGTCCAGCGGAGCATAGTACTAAATAACGTACTTGCTCCGCTGCGTAATCAATTATTTAAACGCCATCAATTTAGACAACTCATTTTTGAGGGCTTCATTAACCACGGCTCCCTCTTTAACCCAGACGTTTACACTATGACCTGCCACATCAGCCAGTAATGCATCGCCGGTCGTAATGGTCTGCGCTTGTTGCTCAAAACGCATTTCGGTCCATGTACCTTTATCTAGGTATTGGGTAATTTCAAAGCGATGCGATTTGTCGCTTTTGTTGAGTAACACTAACGCGGTTTGCGCAATATCACCTTTTTGAATAACACGATAAAACGCCGCATGATCGCCTTTGAATTCAAGGTTGACTTGCAAACCATTTTGCAATGCCGGTACATTCTTTCTAATATTGGCGATCGCGGATAACTGTTGTTGAATAGGATGAGACTTGGCAATTTCAATATTTTCTTGGCCCAAATAATTCCGATTCCCTTGGTGTTCTGCCTTTCCTCGCATAAACCCTATTTCTGAGCCTTGATAAACAACGGGGATCCCTCTGCTGGTAAATAACCAATTGTTGGCATCAATAAACCCTGAATCGCTCGCGTTCATGCGTGGCATATCATGGTTATCATAGAAAGTGGTTAGCTCATAGGGGTTTGCATAAGGACCATGGGTTAAGTGTAAATACGACAATAAAGAGGCGTAATCACTGTCCGGTGTTTCAAATACACTCGTGATTGCTTTTTGGCCGGGAAAATCTAACACACTGATCCCGCCGTTTTTCGCAAGGGTGTGCTGGGCGATAAAGTTCGCATTGTAGTCAAAGCTCTCGGCAAACATGAAAAAGTCTGGGTACTGTGCCCTCACTCTTGCTGCCATTTCTTGCCAAAAGTGATGGGGAACATGCTTAATCGTGTCAATACGAAAAGCATCTGCGCCCTGCTCTATCCAATACAAGTACGAGTTAATCAGATAGTCACGCAATTGCGGGTTGTCTTCATTCAAATTTGAAAGTTGCATGATGTCTGGGCTGGTGTGATAAAACTGGTGCAGCGGATTATTTGGGTCTAGTTTCTCTGGGGCCAAATTTTGATGATCAGCCACTAAACGCCCATTCAGGTCATACAACTTGCCAAATTGATTTTGCTCTACAGGCATACTAAACGACGGTGAACCATGATTTGCCACCACGTCAAACACGGTTTTGATGCCAAATTGGTCGCGCATTTTGTTGGTGTATGTTTTGTAGTCTAAATTTTCAGAGGGGTAATGCTCATCTATTTTATAAAAATTGGATGCCCAATAGCCATGATAAGCAGATTTACCGCCATCTTTGAACGCTCCTCCGTACGCTATCGCCTCCCCCCCTGAAAACTGCTGATCAGGGTTTTCTACAATGGGGGTTAGCCAAACCGCTGTGAACCCCATGTTGCTGATGTACTGCGCATTATCTAACACACCTTTTAGATCGCCACCTAAATAACCCACATTGGCGGTATCACCATTTTCAGCATAAAGAGGTAAATCAAAACTGGGGAGATTCCCCCCTTGTTCAGGGTAATTGTTACTCGCATCTCCATCGACGAAACGGTCTGTCATCACGAAATAAACGGCTTCTTTCACAAAGGGGTTATTCGTGCCGTAATACTGTGCGGTGCTGAGTTTTGCGCTTTGTTTTGCGCTATCAACTGACGCTGTGTGACTCGTATGAGTACATGCGGTTAACGCAAGGGTCAATGCCATAGTCATTGCGGTGAACGTAAAACAGGAAAGTGACGGGCGGGCTAACAGTTTTTGTTTCATCATTTTATCTAATCCGATATGAGCTATTGAGGAACTTTGACACGTAACGTCATGACACCAGCGATAAGCATGCTACAACCGCCGATCACTAAAGCAAAAATAGGTTGATTATCAAAGACTTTCGTCACCAGAAAACCTAAGATACTGGCGGCTAATATTTGTGGAATAACGATAAAGAAATTGAATATTCCCATGTAGACACCCATTTTATTGCTCGGCAGTACGTTGGCCAATATGGCATAGGGCACAGATAGAATTGATGCCCAAGCAAAACCGACTCCCACCATTGCCAGCACCAGCCATGCAGGGTCTCGAATAAACCAAAATGAAATAAATCCAATTCCGCCTAAAGATAAATTGATTAAATGGGCATACTGTAAATTAAGCGTACGCACCACCACAGGGATCACAATTGCTGCGATAATAGATACCCCGTTATAGGTCGCCATTAAAATTGATACCCAGTCAGCGCCTTCGTTATACGCTACTGAGCTTGTATCACGACTACCGAAATGATGGGAGGTAACAGCAGAGTTGGTGTAAATCCACATAGCAAACAGTGGAAACCAAGAGAAAAATTGCACGACTGCAAGCTGGCGCATGGCCTGAGGCATAGCAAACAGGTCACCCATCACTTGAGCGAACCCGTTTTTGGTATACTGCTGGTGAACCATATAAGCAGCAACAAACTGACACACACCAAACGCTATCAGGCCCCCAGCTAAGATATAAAGATTTTGATCCAGGGCATCAATATTGGTATAAATAACGGCGAGTAAAATCAGGCCTACGGCAGTGAGTACGCTACCTCCACGAGTATATTGCTTTTGTGTACGAGTCGTCGTGTTTGTGTCTTTTTTCTGGTCAATTTGTGCCTGGGCAGCATCAAACGCCGCCAGTTGCTCTGGGGAGTACTCTTTCGTAGAAACAACCGTCCACAACACAGCCAAAAGAAAAATACTGCCGCCGGCATAGAATGAAAATTTAACGGAATCCGCTACTGAGCCCGGTTCAGCAATATTCGAGATATCAAACCAATTGGTCATCATCCAAGGTAAGGCTGAGGCAACGACCGCGCCAATACCAATAAAAAAGGTTTGCATGGCATAACCACTGGCGCGCTGCTTAGGAGGGAGCATGTCACCGACGAATGCACGAAAAGGCTCCATTGAGACGTTGATAGAGGCATCCATAATCCAGAGCATACCTGCAGCAAACCACAAAGTAGGTGAATTGGGCATAATAAATAGCGCGCCACTTGCCGCTATGGCGCCCCATAAAAAATACGGACGCCTTCTGCCTAAACGGTTCCAGGTATTATCGCTCAAATAGCCAATAATGGGTTGCACTACAAGGCCGGTAATGGGCGCCGCGACCCACAGCACTGCTAGGTTACTGTAGTCTGCGCCAAGAGATTCAAAAATTCGGCTGACGTTTGAATTTTGCAAAGCAAAACCGAATTGAATACCTAAAAAGCCAAAGCACATATTCCAAATTTGCCAAAAGCTTAATTGTGGTTTTGTTTGCTGCATGAAACCTTCTCTACTTATACATGTTGTTAGGTTGTAAAAACTGACGAAAACTGATGGTCATCTCGAATATACGTATTACATTCTATTTGTTATATCCCATCCTTATGTTGCGAGGTGTTTTCTACGAAACTATTTTAAGGGTGGCGGCTGTACGACAGCGTGAAGATTATCCTTTGTAACATAATCTAAACAAGTTTTTGCATACGTATTCAAGGCGATAACAGGCTGTATGAGCGTGTTCGTTAATGTGAAATGGTTAAAAATTTGTAATCATACACAACCAAGCAGCCCTTTGTTATTGCTATAATTGGGCGCTCTGGTGGCAAAAGGTAGGTCATAAAAAAATAGGTTTTGAACTAACGTAAAGGCTCAACGAAAAGTGCCAACACGATTTAGCATGGGTTTGCCCTTTAAAGAACGATGGTAAACCCTGCTTCTTTTTTCGCTAAATACATTTTTTGATCTGCTAAATGGATAAGCTGTTTAACACTAACAAATTCAGAAGCGCCGGTTTCCGCAATTCCCATACTAAATGAATACGTCGGGTAGCGAGCGCGAAAAGTAGCAATGAGCTTCTCACACACACCTTGTGCCTCTTGTGCATTACATTCGAGTAACACTAAGCAAAATTCGTCGCCACCGTAACGACAAGCGATATCAGTTTGCCTAACGCATTGACGTAACGTTTGGCCGATTTCTTTAAGCACTTCATCGCCTTTTATGTGCCCTTCCGTATCATTGATTTTTTTGAAATGATCAACATCAAAGTACACCAGAGATACTTTAGTTTGGCGGCGCTTCGCCAGTGCTAATTCTTTGTCGAGCATCTCTTGCATCGCACTGATGTTATAGATTTTCGTTAAGGGGTCTAAACGTACCTGATCCATTAAGTCTTTCGTTCGTTTCGCTATTCTCGCCTCAATATCACGGGACAAACTCTCGTTTTGCTGCCTTAGCACGTCAAGCTCAGCGTATAGATGCGTTAGATTAGTATCAGCGCATAGCTCAATATCAAACTGAAGTAGCTGTCTTATAAAATGACAAAAAGAGCCTTGTGCAGAGCCCAGATCACAGGCCTGTTGAGCAAAGCGACACAGTAACTCACTTAAGGTATTAATAAACTGAATGAAGTCTAATGCGGGTACGCCTATATTTTTATACTGAACAATTAATTCAATGCGCTCAGTGATATAGACTTGGTCATAACGAGCAGTAACAAAGAGGCCTTCAATATACTGCTTCAGTACATCACGTAAATCGGTTGAAAGATTATATTCGTCCGTATGCAGCTTTACGCTAGCCATTTGAGGATGCTCACGATACAACTCATCGATAATATTGTTAATGCTGGTCAATAGAGGCTCTTTAAACGTCGCGAGCGTCTCAGGCTGATAATGTGTTTTCGCTATTAACTGTTCTAATCTTTGTGTCGACAGCCCTGAGCGAGTTAAAGACCCTGAGTGAGTAGACAGCCCTGAGCGTGCAGACGACCCTGAGCGGGTAGAAAACGCGCTCAGCAACGCATTATCACTTTTTCTATTTTGAGGCACCATATCAAACCCTTTATTCTTATTATTAGGTTAGGTAACTTTATTATTAAAAAGGCAGTTTCATTCAACCAAATGAAACATTTAACCTAAATTACAGTAGGTTATAACAAAAACCTAGAAATAATATCTGACACCAACTGTAGTATCATTATAAAAAGTTATCTGATCTGGTTGTATCCGACTAAGGTCTATATCTAAATCGGTTCATAATAATGACTTAGAGCACATCTCCCGCATGGTTAATTGTGATGGGTTGAATAGGCGCGTCAAATGCTTCCCTTAAGCTTTGCGGCACTGCCTTTTTCTCAAAAGAGCTTGAGTCAACACACACATAGGTAATGTCTGCACTAGCAATCGGCTTTTTGCTTTGCTGCTGCGTTAGATGCACCTGACAGGTGAAAGAAGAATTACCAATTTTTTTAACCCCTACAGTCCCGTGAATGACATCATCAAAACGCGCAGACGACTTCCAGCTGATATTTAGATTTACCACCTGAGTTTCATATCCTTGGGTGATCAGATTCTCGAAACCGCCATAAAAAACCCGAAAATACTCTGTCATAGTAATATCGACATAATCCGCGTAGCGCGCATTAAACACCACACTTTGTGCGTCACATTCTCCATAACGCACACGAAAATAATAATTAAAATCTGCCATTCGAACGTCCATAAGACTAAATAAACCTATGCATTAACAATAGAGAATCATCTTACTTTGATAGCAAATAAAGCACTAATTCATACAAATGCTAATCAACTATTTAGCATACTGATTAACGGAAGAATTTTAGGCGAAATGGAATTTCACGGGGTGCAAATTGGTCACGCGTAACCTCTGCTCCCCCTTTGTATTATTAGATATAGAAATTCGGAATGATTTCCACAATGATAAATTTCTGCAGGGAAATACCGACAAATATGCTTATACCGTTGGAGTTGGTATTAATCACGTCTTGAAATACTGATAATTTTTTTACGCTGTGGGTGCTCTGTAGGTTTTTCAACTTGCTCAACTTTTTCCGGCCGCGTGGTTTGATCAACCTGGGAGGAAAACCCGTGCTTTGTGAGCTCATGCTCTTCAGGATGCAATTGCTCGACGTTGTCGCGCCATTGGTCCTGAATGATCGGGTCGTCTATATCAGTGCTTTCACGTTCCCATGGATAACGCTTTACCTCTGGTTTGGGGTCTAACCGAAACCACATCAGCGCAGCCAAAGCGCCGCTTATTCCGCCAAACAAATGATACTCAAATGAAATACCGGGCTCTCTAGGGAAGATACTCATTGTCATGCCGCCGTACATGAAAAATGCAATCATCATGATCCCAATTGACGACTTATCTCGACGTAAAATCCCCACTACCAATAGATAAAAGAAAATCCCATGTGTCATACCGCTAGCGCCTAAATGATATGACTCTCTAGCAAAAAGCCACACACCAACGCCCGATAAAATCCAGACACTGACCAGCACCTTATATCGCGTTTTCGGATAGCCATATATTAATGCCGTTAACAGTATCAGTAGTGGCAAGCTATTACTAAATAGGTGTTGTAATGAGCCGTGAATCAAAGGAGCTGTGAGTATCCCCAGTGTTCCACTTAGTCTTTGTGGATAGACAGCAAACATATGCATATCCAAAGAGAATAAGATTTCAGCTGACTGAATACACCATAGCAACAACACAAACCCAGTGCTGGCCAATATGCTGTTGGATAATCGTTTAGAGAAGTTCATTTACTTAATGTGTGGTACAAAATCGAAATTAAAAGGCCGTTATTCACGGCCAGGCGAAATCATTTGTGCTAAGCAAGAGAAAAATATGCTGAAAGTAAAAACCCTTGTAATTAACCGTGGAGCAATTAAGCACTAATATATGTTTCCTCTTTACCCTACCCTGTGTGTCTCGCTATAGTTAGCGGCTAAGTAAATTAATGGGAATAACGAGTAACTTGATGACAACAATGTACGGAATTAAAAACTGTGACACGATTAAAAAAGCGCGTAAGTGGCTAAGTACAAACGATGTTGAGTACACGTTTCATGATTATCGTGCAGACGGCATTGATGCAAAATGGCTTGAAGAAGTTGAAGCAATAGTCGGATGGGAAACCTTATTAAATAAGCGAGGTACCACCTTTCGTCAGTTATCCGATGCGCAAAAAGAAAACCTCAACACACAGACGGCACTTGCACTTATGCTTGAGGCCCCTGCGATGATTAAACGCCCTCTTCTTATCCATAATGACCAGCATATTGTTGGTTTCAAAGACGCCCAATACCAAGAGATATTCAAATGAGTTGTGAAGTATTAGCCCTGACCGAAGAATTAATTAACCGTCAATCTGTGACCCCAGAAGACGCCGGTTGCCAGCAGTTAATGGCAGAATACTTAGCTCCATTAGGTTTCGAGATTGAAACTATGGTGTTTGAAGACACCACAAACATGTGGGCACGCAAAGGCAAAGGCGATCCTGTGTTTTGCTTTGCCGGCCACACCGATGTTGTGCCCAGTGGGCCTGCAGAAAAGTGGACGTTTCCGCCATTTGAGGCGACTCAGCACGAAGGACAGTTATACGGACGCGGCGCTGCTGATATGAAAGGCAGTTTAGCCGCTATGCTAGTTGCCACTAAGGCCTTTGTTACTAAGCACCCTGAACATACGGGATCGATTGCTTTTCTTATTACCAGTGACGAGGAAGGCCCTTTTATTAATGGCACCACTCGTGTGATCGACACCCTTGAAGCCCGCAACGAGAAAATGACGTGGTGCTTAGTAGGCGAACCATCAAGCACCACACTTGTAGGAGATGTAGTAAAAAACGGCCGTCGTGGTTCACTTACCGGCGATATCGTCATTAAAGGGGTGCAAGGCCATGTTGCCTATCCTCACCTAGCGAAAAACCCTATTCATGCCTCAGCGCCGGCATTTGCTGAGCTCGCTCAGACCCATTGGGACAGTGGCAATGCCTCATTTCCCCCTACCAGTTTTCAAGTTTCTAATATTAATTCGGGTACGGGGGCTGGCAACGTCATACCAGGTGACCTAACTGCCTGTTTTAATTTCCGTTTTTCAACCGAAGTGACCGACAAGCAACTTATCGAACGGGTTATCTCAATTCTTGATAAGTACGACTTTGATTACGAAATTGATTGGACCTTCAACGGTCAGCCTTTTTTAACTGATTCAGGTAAATTAGTTGAAGCGACCCAAGATGCGATAAAAGACGTTACCGGTAGACAGACAGAACTCTCCACTGCAGGTGGCACGTCCGACGGGCGCTTTATTGCACCAACGGGAGCGCAAGTAATCGAATTAGGCCCTGTAAACGCAACTATTCATAAAATAGACGAAAACGTAAACATCAAAGATTTAGCCGAACTCGCTAAAATTTACCAAGGCATTTTACAAAGGTTATTGGCTTGATCTTGATTGGGCATGTACTAGGAACTGACGCCTCGCATTTATGCGAGGCGCACGACGGACATAGGCTTGAAGTACGTACTTTTAATGCTTTTCAGTCTATGCAACGCGCCGCGCAGATAGATAAAATTGACATAAATATCGCCAGTGGCTTTCGTGACTTTACACGCCAATTACTCATTTGGAACAACAAATGGCAAGGTTTACGCCCCTTGTATTCTGCAAATGGTAAATTACTCGACCCAGCAAAACTGACACCCGAAGAAAAACTGCACGCTATACTGACCTGGTCTGCACTACCTGGTGGCAGTCGCCATCACTGGGGCACAGATCTCGATGTTTATGATCGCCCTCGGGTTGAACAAACAGGGCAAAAACTCCAGCTTGTTCCAGCAGAATATGCTGAAAATGGCCCCTGCTTTGCACTTAACCAGTGGTTAGATCGCTTTGCCGCCGATTTCGGGTTTTACCGCCCCTATCAGCAATACACAGGTGGAGTGTCAGCAGAGCCTTGGCATTTAAGCTTTCAACCTGTAGCTGAGCAAATGCAAAATGCAATGAGCTGCGATGCGTTAAACGACTGCCTGTTGAGACAAGACATTGAAGGAAAAGAGGTTGTACTTAATCAGTTGCCAACCATATATCACAGGTACATACTAAATCAGGGAACGCTAACAGAGCGTGATAACTTCACTAGGTGATTAAATGAATATATGGATAGTTGTTGCCATTATTGTCGTGGTGTTGGGGTTTATTGTTGGCAATATTATGTTGTTACAACAGACTGCAAAAGAAAAATTACCCAAGCCCGATAAAGACAATAACGCTAACTTTGATGACGATGATGACTGGGGCAAAAAGTGACATTTCCTCGATACATTGCATCTAATTGGATTAAAGCATTCTATATCGGGTTGGCGTTAAGCTGAGTGCGTGTCCAGCTTAACGTAGATTTAGTGTTGAGTGGGGGGTGTGCAATCTATAGGTCGGAACAACTCACTGCTGTGCCACTGATGCTCACCATCAGCATACTGCCGCCTTTTCCTACCACTTCATAATCGATATCGATACCAACAACTGCGTTTGCTCCCATAGAGCGCGCCTCTGCTTCGAGCTCTTTGAAGCCGATTTGCCGCGCATTGGTTAACTCGTCTTCGTATGCGCCTGAACGGCCACCGACCACATCACGAATGGCAGCAAAAATATCGCGAAACACATTTGCTCCCATAACCGCTTCGCCAACTACGATACCGCAATAGCGTTCTATTTTTTTACCCTCAATGCTAGGAGTGGTTGTCATAATCATTTTATTATCCTTATTAATTTTAAACGACCTAACTAAAAATACTGAATTAACCCACTGCATTCAATTACCTATTTGTAACAAATACGTGTAAACCGCTATTAAGGCTATTCAAGCGTTGTCGGCACTACCGTTAAAATAGCTCGCTGGCCAAGTGCTACATTGGCATTTGGGAAAACCAACGCTTCTCCATCATATTGAGCTCGATACTCAGCGCCTGTTTCATGGGCTAGCAACGCACCTTTTTCAAAGGTACTAAAATTTGGTAAATCATCAGAAAAATCGAGAACAAAGTCATCTGAATGTTTATTGATCACCTGATTTACGCGATAGATCAACATATCGTCGTTGTTGTATGGTTTGCTGATTAGCGGTTCGCCACAGATAAATTGCCTAAGAGTGGTATTAACAGCGGTAAAACGCGACATGTCATTTTGCCCAAACGGCTGTACCTTTCCTAACTCAACCGTAAACGCATGAGCATTAAATTGACGCGAGCTGAAATAGCTAAATGTAGTGGTAGAACTACCGGATAGTAAGAAGGTGTCTACACCGCATGCCAGCAAAAAGCTTAACTGTTCTTTGCTGTGCGATTCACCATGCAAATATGGGTAGACTGCAAATTTTTCGTTTTTTGATGGGCGAATAGCAGTATGAAGATCATAGTGGTATCGCGTTTCGTCATCCTGCGAGGTTGCGTTCGCGGGCTGAACTTTATTAGACAACGGCGCGTTATAAAACTGCGCAACCGCCTCTTCTAATTCTTTTGCTCGTGCACATTCGTAAGCATTTTGATTCACCGAAGCACTGCTATGTGCCTGACTAAATAAACGGTTTAAGTTCTCATCAACAAAGCGTGTTGCTTTGTCCATTGCTGGTAAATTACCAAAAATAAACAAAACCCGATGCCCAAGTGTGATCTTACAGGTCAAAATATCCACAACATATTGGTCACATATCTCTATTGGCGCAGTTTCGTTGCCGTGAATGCCACTGGATAATATAATCGCTTTATTGCCTTTTTCTGCTGGCGTAAAGGCAATGATACCAGGCGCTACAATGTGCACTAAAGTGCCATTGGATAATGTGAACTCCAGGGGGTCTTTTTCAGCTGTGAATAACTCGGAGGAGCGTCTCGAAAGTAAAAGAAATTGGCCTTCGCTTGCTAATTGATCGATAAGTTGGTTGGTTTGTGAAGTGTACATACTTTGCCTTTTACGCATTTAAAGCTTAATCATCATCTCTTCAACGTACGATATTAAAGCCTAATCGTACAACATTAATATGATGACCTAAGTAACAGAAATTGAGATTTTATTCCGCTGTGGCCGTTATTCCGCTGTGGCCGTTATTCCGCTGTGGCCACAATTCCAATGTGGTTTCTATTTCGCTGTATCCCCTACTCGCGACAAACGCGCGTGAGAGTTTCCAACGATAAAATCTTGCTGAGTTAACCTAATAAAATCATTTATGGGAACAGCACGTGAAAACAAAAAGCCTTGGCCTTCCATCACTCCAATCTCTCGTAACACGTGCAATTGATGAATATTTTCAATACCCTCAGCAACCAATTCACAATTCGCTGCAGTGGCGATCAATTTTGATGCTTCAATTACCGCTCTATTGATTGGACTTTCAGACAATTCCATCACAAATGTTTTGTCTACTTTAATGGTATCAAGCTCAATATTGCGCATATAAGCAAGATTTGAATAGCCTTTTCCGAAATCATCAATGGCAACAGACACCCCTAATGCTCGAATTTGCGTTAATTGAGACGTCACTACAAATGAGTTAGACAACGCCACATCCTCTGTTAATTCAATTTCAATTTGCCCAAGGTCAACCTCATAGACCCGAGCAAACTCAGCGAGTTGATCAACAAAATGAGGGTCGTATAACTGGGTAGGCGACATATTTACTGAGAGTTTCAGGCGCACATTGGCCGCAGCTAATTCTTTTACACCTTTAAAAGCCGCTTCGAGTACCCAATAGCCCATCTCGTTCATCATGTTATATGACTCAGCGGCTTCAATGAGTGCACCAGGAAACAACACGCCATCCAGCGGGTGATTCCAGCGTAATAGACATTCTGCTCCGACTATTTCAAGCGTGCGTAAATTGACTTTCGGTTGATAATAAATTTCTAACTCATGGTGCGACAACGCCCGCTTAAGATCTGCTTTAAGGGTAATAGAGCGACTATTATCTGGTTTGTCGACAAGGCTCATGTAGCAAAAGTTGTCGTAACGATTTTGCTTGGCTTGTTTTAATGCGGCTTCAACACGAGTGAAAAACTGGCTTGCGGCAATTGCAGACTCTTCATTGGAAACCGCGCCAACATTAAAATCAGCGATAAAGGAATGATCACCAACACCGATGGGGGTTTTAAAATGTTCGATGAGATGGATATAAAAGCGCTGGAGTTGAACTTGACTAAATTTACCAGGGATCACCAAGCCAAAAATATCACCGCTTATGCGACCCAATTGGGCGTGATGACCGGTGAACAAATAACTGATTCTATTTGCTATCGTGAGCAGTAATTCATCACCTAATTCATAGCCGAAGCTACTGCTGACATCGGAAAAACGCACTACATCAATCAACAACATAGAATGATGAGGGTTGCGCTTAAGCATAACGTCAATCTGTTCTAAAAAAATATGACGATTAGGTAACGTTCGCAATGAATCATGAACAGGCTTCATGCAAATAAATCAACCCCAAATACTTCTGACACTGAGTGTCTATTTTTGTTTAGGAAAAAGACTCTAAGCAGCGTTAGAGCCTTACATATAGCGTAATAGTCTACAGGAAAATGGCTGGGGTTAAAGCCATTACACCGTTAAAGGTAAGAAAGCATTAATACTACTCAACTTTGCATGGATCAAGCTTCCAAATGCGCTTTACATAATCTTTTATAGACCGATCTGAGGTGAATTTTCCCATTTGGGCAGTATTTAAGATCGCCATTCGTGCCCATTTGTCAGCGTCTTTGTATGCTTTATCAGCAAGTGACTGCGCTTCACTGTAAGACACAAAATCAGCGAGGACTTTATATTGATCGCCTCCTTCTAGCATACTGCGTTTTAAAGACGATAATGCGCCAGGTTTTCCAGGGGTGAAATAGTCACTGTCTAGCCAATCAAGTACCGCTTTTAATTCGCGGTTATTGTCGTAGTAATCAAACGGGTTATACCCTTTCTTATCAAGAGCTTCGACTTCATCCACGGTTAAGCCGAAAATGAAAATATTCTCGTCACCTACTTCTTCAGCAATTTCGATATTTGCACCGTCCAGCGTACCGACCGTTAAAGCGCCGTTTAGCGATAACTTCATGTTACCTGTACCAGATGCTTCTTTACCGGCGGTTGATATTTGCTCAGAGATATCGGCCGCAGGGATCATTTTCTCTGCCAAGCTAACGCGATAGTTTGGCAAAAAAACGACCTTCAGTTTATGGTTAACCCGAGCATCATTATTGATTTTTTCAGCCACTTTATTAATGGCATAGATAATATCCTTGGCTAACTTATAACCAGGTGCCGCTTTTGCGCCGAATAAAAATACTCTAGGGTGCATATCGTAATTGGGGTTTTCCAACAAACGACGATACAAGGCCATAATGTATAAAAGGTTTAAGTGTTGACGCTTGTATTCGTGTAGGCGTTTAATCTGCACATCAAATATCGCATCAGGGTCAATTTCGACACCGGTAAGTGCAAGTACTTCTTTGGCTAACTGTACTTTGTTGTCACGCTTAATCTTCATGAACTGTTTTTTAAATTTAGCGTCATCAGCAAACTCAGTTAAGCCCTGCAACTTATCTAAATTTAACGGCCAGTCAGCACCAATCTTGCTATCAATCAACTTGGATAATGCTGGGTTACAGGCTTTTAACCAACGCCGCGGCGTAATACCGTTAGTTACATTTGTTAGTTTATTTGGCCACATATGATTGAATTCAGGGAATAAATCTTTCTTAACCAGCTCTGAATGAATTTCCGCTACCCCGTTGACCGCGAAAGAGCCAATAACCGATAGATTGCCCATGCGCACCATCTTATCTGGGCCTTCTTCGATGATAGACAACTTGCGTTTGATGTCGTTATCGCCAGGCCAAACGGCCTCAACTTCGTCCATAAAACGACGATTAATCTCATAAATAATCTCTAAATGACGTGGTAAAATTCTTTCAAACATACGCGCAGGCCATTTCTCTAGAGCCTCAGGCAATAAGGTGTGATTAGTATAAGCAAATGTTTTGCTACAGATACTCCACGCGTAGTCCCAATCCAGTTCGGCTCGGTCGATCAAGATTCTCATAAGCTCAGGGATCGCCACCGCAGGATGGGTATCATTTAGCTGGATCACCACTTGGTCCGAGAAACGGCTCCAATCGTCCCCATGCGCACGTTTGTAGCGGCGAATAATATCTTTCAGTGAACATGCACTAAAGAAATACTGCTGAATAAGACGTAGGTCTTTGCCCGCATCTGTTTCATCATTCGGGTAAAGTACTTTAGAGATGGTTTCGGCCTGCACGTTTTCTTTCTGGGCATCCACATAGCCACCTGCATTAAATACATCCCAGTTGAAATAATCTGATGCTTGGCTTTGCCATAAACGTAAAACATTGACGGTTTTGCCGCCATAACCAACCACTGGGATATCCCAAGGCAAACCTTTGACAATTAAGCCAGGATGCCACTCTTTATTGATCCGGCCATTTTCACCGTATTTCGTTTCTACGTAGCCAAATAGCGGTATATCTTGGATTGACTCAGGACGGCAAATTTCCCACGGATTGCCATAATCGCGCCAACTGTCCGGTCTTTCAATCTGCTCGCCATTTTTTATTTCTTGTCTAAATAAACCGTGCTCATAATGCAAACCATAACCTACAGCAGGTAAATCTAACGTGGCGAGTGAGTCAATAAAACAAGCTGCCAAACGGCCAAGCCCACCATTGCCCAGCGCCATGTCAGGCTCTTCTTCCATAATATCAGTGAGGTTGACCCCAAGTTCATTAAGGGCTTTTTCGGTTGCATCAAACAAGCCCAGATTATGCAAGTTATTTGACATTAAACGACCCATCAAAAACTCAGCAGAAAAATAATGCACCGCACGGGTGTCGTTTAAATAATGAGACTTCTGGGTTTTACGCAAACCTTCTAAGACATGCTCTTGAACAGAGGCACACGTTGCTTTCCACCATGCGTGATTATTCGCTTTGTTTTCGTCTGTCCCTAAGGAGCAATGTAGGTGTTTAACAATGGATGCTTTGAGGTCGGCTTTGCTTAATGGCACAGAACTAGCCGAAGCTGTCTTACTGGTCTTTTGTTTGACTGTTGTTCGTTTAGGGCTTTTTGTTGTCATAATGCTATCTCATCTTTATTTGTTAAAATATGGTTAACATACAGCTATTACAAACCGTAATAAAATTACATAAATAAACTTGAGATAGTTTTAGCAGGAAAAAGCACAGTTTTCTGTTAAAAATACGTTAATAAAACAAAAAAGGCGGCTGAATACGTATTCAACCACCTTTAAAAAATACATTTACAACAATTCAATTCATTGCTGATAACATAAAAGAAACAATTAATCTTTAAACGACACTTTCAAATATACGCGCCACGAGATTCTGTGCTTCTTCGATCAAAAGCTGTAAATGCTTTTCACCATTAAAGCTCTCAGCGTATATTTTATAAATCTCTTCGGTGCCTGAGGGGCGAGCAGCAAACCAACCGTTCTCAGTGGCTACTTTAACCCCTCCGATAGCCGCATTATTGCCTGACGCATGGGTCTGAATCGACACAATAGGCTCACCTGCTAACTCGGTCGAAGTGATTGCGTTTTTATCAGCTTTGCTCAGCGCTTGCTTCTGTGCGTGCGTGGCAGCAACATCGATACGAGTGTATAACGGCGCGCCAAATTTTTCGGTAAAGGCTTGATAATGTTCACTTGGATCTTTACCCGTTACCGCAAGTATTTCGGCCGCTAGCAAACATAAAATAATGCCATCTTTGTCCGTCGCCCATGGCTTACCGTTGCGACGCAAGAAGATCCCACCGGCACTTTCCTCACCTGCGAAACCAATTTGGCTATTGAGTAAACCTTGCACAAACCATTTAAAGCCCACTGGCATTTCTGCCACGGTTAAATCAGCATTCTGTGCTACGCGGTCAATCATACTGCTGGACACCAGTGTTTTGCCCACTTTCAAACCTGCTGGCCAATCCTTACGGTGTGAATACAGATATTCTATGGCCACAGCGAGATAGTGATTTGGGTTCATCAAGCCGTTTGTCTTGGTCACAATACCGTGGCGGTCAAAGTCAGGATCATTACCAAATGCCAAGTCAAATCGATCTTTCAAATCAATTAAACCAGCCATGGCATAAGGTGACGAACAATCCATACGCAATTTGCCATCTTTATCGCGGCGCATAAACGCAAATTGGTGATCGACCTTTTGATTAACCACTTCTATATTTAAGCCATAGCGCTTTGCAATTTTGTCCCAGTAGTGAAGACCTGCACCACCTAGGGGATCTGTTCCCAGTTTTAAACCAGCATCAGCAATAGCCTGCATGTCGATAACCTGATCTAACTGATTAATATAGTTATCAGCAAAGTCGACTTCTTGTACTAAGCCCGTATCGCACGCAATTTGATATGGCATACGCTTGACGTCTTGCAAATCACCTTGGATTAATTCATTGGCGCGAGCTTGAATTTGATTCGTTACATCGCTGTCGGCGGGGCCGCCGTGAGGTGGATTATATTTAAAGCCACCGTCTTCAGGGGGATTATGCGACGGTGTAATGACTACGCCATCCGCTAAGGCCGACGTTCTTCCTTCATTGTAATCAAGAATGGCATGACTAATTACAGGCGTTGGCGTGTAACCTCGGTCCTGTTGCACCACCAAATTGACTTCATTCGCTGCTAGTACTTCAATAGCAGTGGTGAAGGCAGCTTCAGATAAAGCGTGGGTATCCATACCTACATACATAGGTCCAGAAATCTTATTAGCCGTGCGATATTCAGCTAATGCTTGGCTGATTGCCGCAATATGGGTATCGGTAAAAGTGTTTTTAAATGCACTTCCACGGTGCCCTGATGTACCAAACGTTACCCCTTGGCTTACGTCACTTTTATCAGGTTTATTGCTGTAATAGGCACTAATTAAATGCGCAACGTTAACGAGTTGTTCTTGTGACGCGGGTTTACCTGCTTCTGAGTGAATAGCCATGTAGATCCTTTAGTTAGTCTTCATATAATTCCGGTGCAAATAATGCGGCTAAGCGTTGACTATCGTTCGCGTTGTAACCTAATACTTCTGCGACTTCTTTAATTAACGACGCCTTCTTAGCTGTATTATTGTTAGTCATAACCCAAAACGCGGACTCACCAATCTGTTTTGGGTTTGTCACGCTACTGGCTTGCAACAACGTTTCTTTGTCTTTAGCAAAATAAACGCGGTTTCTGCCACTTAACGTGAGTACTTCGTCGAACTGAGAGCCATGTATGCTTTCCAGAACTGACAAAATCTTTAGAAAACGCTCGACCATCTTGGGGTATTCAAGCAAATCTTTTGTGGTAATTTGACTAAATACATTCCCTGTCGGAGTTTTTGTTGTAGTGCTTGATTTAGGCGCAACGACCGTTTTTACGACTGTGTTTTCTGGCATAACCAAACGGCGCAGAATATCTGAGGCCGTCTCACCAATATGCTGCGTTTGTGACGCTATATAGGCGTATAAATCATCTTCTATTTCAATGTTCTTCATTTAATGTCACTACTGTCTATGTTCTGTTCATTATTATACTGATCGCTTACATCTACGCACTGTTTAATTCAGCTAGCTAAACATATAATCAGCTTACACAATACTTATAACTTGTTGTTTTTTATAGTGTAAAGTTTCGTTACCTATGAGTAATACGCTGTACTACGTTTTCAACCGTAGGTGAACGGTCACCTCTTCTCGATCATGATACAAGTGTTTAACTTGCAGATCATACGGCCCAGCGCGATGTTGATCAATACACTGATCGATGATTTCCAATGCTTCTTTAACGGACTCGTAACGTTTTTTCATCGGTAACTTAAGGTTAAACACGGTTTCTTCACAGCGCTTAGTCGCAATCCAAGTTGCCATTAATTTAGCAACTCGTTGTGGCTGCTCGATCATGTCGCATACTAACCAATACACATTATTCTTGCGCGGCTGAAATTTAAAACCATCTTCTGGACAGTAACGAACTTGGCCTGTAGCCATCAATGCTTCGTCCATCGCGCCATTGTCAACCGCTTCGACAAACATCCCTCGTTTAACCAATTGGTAAGTCCAGCCTCCTGGGCAAGCACCTAAATCCACTGCGTGTAATCCTCCGGACAAACGTTTACCATGTTCTTTTTTAGGGATAAACAATTGAAATGCTTCATCGAGTTTTAACGTGGAGCGACTAGGCGCCTCATTTGGAAACTTTAAACGTAAAATGCCTAACGGGTGCGGTGAATTATTTTCAGGATAAGAGTACCCAACGATAGCCGTGGTGCTGTCTTCAAAATACACATGGCACACGGGTAAATTGCTGCGCTCTAAAGGGGTTAAAATGCGCTTGCCTCTAAGCGCTTGGCGCAGAGGAACACTTATTTTTCGGCAAAATTTTGAAATTTCGCGCCCTTCAGTGCTGTCAGCATGTTCAACACGTAATTCCCCGCATTCGGGAAATTCAATACAGCCGTTTAAGATTGGACCAATTCGATCATTGGTATCTAACTGCTCACAGCGCTCACTAAAAGCAAAAAGCTGGCGGGCAAATATCAAGCTAGACAAGGGCAATTTTTTGGCTAATGCGTCTGCATCCTGTTCTTGATAACAATGGAACAGTACTAATCCACTGTTTGCTTTGAGCTCTGGATAACCGTAAACATTCAGCTCTGCGCTTTTTTCTAAGACCTCATTGGCTAAATCTTTCTCGAACCCTGTACGACAATATAACGCTAACCCAGCCATCTACAATTTTAATCCTTTGAATGCTGCAAAAATAAATAAACCCCAGGCAATGATAAAACAAAGCCCACCGATGGGCGTAACCGGCCCGAACCATTTAATACCTGTAATGGCTAATAAATATAAACTGCCACTGAAAAGCACTATGCCAGCACTCATAAATCCAGCTGACCATACAAGCTGCGCACTAGGCATAAATTGCGCTGTTAAGACCAATAAAATTAGCCCTAAGCTGTGGTACATCTGATACTGAACGCCCGTTTGGAACACCGCTAAAAGCTGCTCCGACAATTGATTTTTCAACCCGTGAGCGGCGAATGCGCCAAGTATAACGGCAAGCATCGCACTGACCGTGCCGATGACAAGGTAAATTTTCATTTCACTTTCCTTTCACACCTGACTATTCATCATTAAGAGCTGCGTAAATAATACATTTCGTTGATAACGCTATATTATGCTACCTGCCGCTCAATAAACGCGACGCTTGCATTAACCGCTTCCAAAATATGTGCATCTTGGGTGAATCCTGAACGCTTACGCGGCTTAAAGCTATGATCACCATCGGCCAAAAAGTGCGTTTCAATGTTACTTGGCAAAGAATAGCTTTTCACTTCGTCCTTAGTACCGAAGGTATCACGGCTACCTTGAACGACAAATAATGGTTTTTGTAACACTTCTAAATGCGTTGTTCTTAGTTTGTCTAACTTACCGGGAGGGTGAAATGGATAGCCGAAACAAATTCCACCTGCCGCGGGTGATTCATCTAATACGATGGATGCTACGCGACCGCCCATAGACTTACCACCGATAAAAAGCGGAACGGTTACGTCTAATGACGCAATAATGTGCTCAAAGTATGCTTGTAGTTTGGGCATTCTATCCGGTGGTTGACGACGGTTTAACAATGCCGCTTTTTGCATATATTCAAAATCAAAGCGCGTAACGCTAACGTGGCGTTTCGCAAATAGCATGGCCACCGTCTCCATGAATTCACTATTCATGCCTGCCCCAGCGCCATGAGCTAATATTATGTGGGCAATAGGCGTTTGTGCGTTATCAGTTAAAATCATCATTCTCCTGTTCATCTTCTACTTGGCTTTGCAGCCATTGCAAGAATGCCACTATTTTACCTAATTCAGCTTGTGATTGATGACACACAGCATAATAAGCATTGGTGGCAATCAATCGTTCATCAAACGGGCAAACCAAGCGCCCAGATTCAATCTCAGGGCGCGCAAGTACACTGTGACCCAACGCTATACCTTGGCCTAACGCGGCTGCTTGTAATACCAGCATAGAGTGACTGAATATGGCCCCCTGATTAACGTTAACGCCGGATATATGGAAATGCTTGATCCAGTTTTTCCAGGCTTCTCTTGATGAATCATGGAGCAATAAGTGATGCTTTAGGTCAGATAGCTTTTCTAACGGCTTCTGCCCTTGAAAAAGCAGTGGTGAACATACCGGTGTCAAATATTCGGTATGAAGTTTTTGGGCATATACATTCGGCCACTTACCTCGACCATAATAAATCGCGACATCTACATCGTCCGTTAGAAAGCCCTCATCAAAATCCACCGCTTTAATACGAATATCGATATCAGGGTTAGACTGGCTAAATTGATTTAAGCGCGGTACAAGCCATTGAATGGCAAAACTTGGCGGTAATGCCACTGTAATGGCACCCTTTTCCCCTCGCGCGAGTAACCGCTGTGTGGCCTCTTGCAATGCTTGGAAAATATCTTTGAGATCTAAGTAATACCCCTGACCTTCTTCCGTTAAAAGCAAAGATCGATTTTTACGCATGAAGAGTTTCATCGATAAAAACTCTTCCAATGATTTGATTTGATGACTCACTGCCGCCTGCGTCACGAACAACTCATCTGCAGCTCGGGTAAAACTCAAATGCCGAGCAGCCGCTTCAAAGGCTTTGAGCGCATTAAGTGGAGGTAACCTACGATTCATAACGTCAGCACTAGAGGAATTTCAGCCAAGCGTACCATCATTAGTTTTTCTAATCCATAACCATACTTATTGTCATTTTAATAACGCAATATAATTGTATATTATTTAATCCGTCAAAGATAAATACCCTTTTAAAACAAGGGTTAACAATATGCGTATTTATTTAACAATTAAGTGAATATGTTTACATATAACATTAATATACTTTAGGTGATAATGATGAAAAATCGTAAAAATTTAGTTTTAAGCAGTTTATTTGCATTAGTATTCAGTCAGTCCACGTTTGCGCAAGAATTCGACCTTACTTCTATGTATGTTACAGAACAAATCGAAGCAAATTTACAATCTATGCTAGCTGATATCAGCAACACTGATAGCTCATACGCATTAAACGCTATCGTAACAGGCCTTGAAAAAAGTTTAGGTGATAGCCAACAAGCCGTTGCACTTACACAAGACAAGCGCGCTGGCAATGCCCCACAAACAGCGACCCTATCAGAATAATATACGCGTTATTCATTTAAAGAATTAACGCATTTTTATCTAGACGTTCTGAGCATGTCGGGTCATCCGATATGCTCAAAACCTCTCAGTTTAGTCAAATGTATATCTGTTACTTCGCACTGGTATCTAATGGTGCAAAGCCCTTCACTAACTCGTCTAGCGCTAACATTTGCTGTAAATAGGGTTCCAGCTTGTCGAGCGACAAAGCACAAGGCCCATCACACTTCGCTTCATTCGGATTAGGATGTGCTTCAATAAATAAACCAGCTAACCCTAACGCCATGCCACTTCTTGCTAGCTGTGCAGCTTGAGCTCGTCGGCCGTCTGCAGAGTCGGTTCTGCCTCCAGGCTTTTGTAGCGCATGGGTAGCATCAAAAATAACAGGAGCAAATTGTTTCATCTCGTCCATACCAAGCATATCAACCACAAGATTGTTGTAGCCAAAGCTAGAGCCACGTTCGCACAAGATAATTTTATCGTTTCCTGCTTCCATGAATTTGGTGATGATGTGACGCATTTCATGAGGCGCTAAAAACTGAGGTTTCTTCACATTGATAATGGCGTTTGTTTCGGCCATGGCAACGACCAAGTCTGTTTGACGGGCTAGAAACGCAGGCAACTGAATAACGTCAACCACTTCTGCCACTGGCGCTGCTTGCGCGGGTTCATGAACATCGGTAATCAAAGGTACGTCGAATGTGGCCTTAATTTCAGCGAAAATCTCAAGCCCTTTATCCATACCTGGACCACGATATGAATTCACCGATGAACGGTTTGCCTTATCAAACGAGGCTTTAAAGACGTAAGGGATCCCAAGCTTGGTAGTGATTTCTTTATAATGTTCTGCAATACGCATCGCCATATCACGAGACTCTAAAACATTCATTCCGCCAAAAAGTACGAATGGTTTGTTGTTTGCAACTTGAATGTCGCCAACAGCAATAGTGTGTAAATTGTTCATTTATTACGCCTTTGAAATATCCTGAAGCGCAAGAATATCAAGGCTTCATGCGCTTTAATAGCATTTAGCACGAATGAATCTCATCTTAGATTACACAAAACATGTACAGTAGTGACCCGCCAAAATGAATAATTTTACATACTAGGTTCTTGCACTAATTGCATAGTTATTCACGTCCAACATCGGTTTATCTTTTGATGTTTTCCTTATAAATGGCCCAATGTGGAACATATCGTTTACAACCCTGCAGATTCTTTGGAATTTTGCGTTATTCCAACCGGATAAAACTAGCCTAGCGTCATAATAACCCGTAAAATACGCGGTTCGATTTTGCTCAATTTTGCACGTACGGCGCTATATCGTTATTTAGCTGTCATTTGCATTTTGGGGCATCAATAGATTGCATTGCTTTGTTAAGCAGAGATTTCACATCAAAGGTAAGTACGCGGCGTTATGACTAAAAAACTTTTTATTAAAACTTGGGGCTGTCAGATGAACGAGTATGACTCGCAAAAGATGGCTGATTTATTGGATACGACCCATGGATATCAAGTTGCAGACACCGCGGAAGAGGCCGATATTATACTTCTTAACACCTGCTCTATTCGAGAAAAAGCACAGGAAAAAGTGTTTCATCAACTGGGCCGCTGGAAAAACCTTAAGCAAGACAAGCCAGAGCTCATTATTGGTGTTGGCGGTTGTGTGGCCTCTCAAGAAGGTCAGGTCATTCGCCAGCGTGCACCTTTTGTTGATTTAGTATTTGGTCCGCAAACCCTTCATCGTTTGCCCGAAATGATTAATCAAATTAAAGGGGGCAGCGCGTCAGTCATCGACATTAGTTTCCCTGAAATTGAAAAGTTTGATCGCCTGCCCGAACCAAGAGCTGAGGGCCCAACGGCGTTTGTATCGATCATGGAAGGCTGCTCTAAATACTGCACGTTCTGCGTTGTTCCTTATACCCGGGGTGAAGAAGTTAGTCGTCCGGTAGATGATGTATTGCTTGAAGTGGCCCAATTGGCTGAACAGGGCGTACGTGAAGTGAATCTGTTAGGTCAAAATGTAAATGCTTTTCGCGGTCCTCATCACGATGGCGCCATATGTACCTTTGCCGAGTTGCTCGAAATGGTTGCTTCTATTGACGGAATCGATCGCATTCGCTACACCACATCACATCCAGTTGAATTTACTGACGACATTATTGAAGCATACGCGACCATCCCTGAATTAGTTGATCATTTACATCTTCCCGTTCAGTCAGGTTCAGATCGTGTATTGAATTTAATGAAACGTGGCCATACAGCTATAGAGTACAAATCGAAAATTCGTAAATTGAGAAAAATCCGTCCGAACTTAAGTATGTCATCTGATTTTATTATTGGTTTTCCTGGTGAAAGCGATGCTGACTTTGAAGCGACTATGGATTTAATTCAAGCTATGGATTTCGATTTAAGTTTCAGCTTTATTTACAGTGCACGCCCAGGTACTCCCGCAGCAGATTTGCCGGACGATGTAACTGAAGCGACGAAAAAAGAGCGATTACAGTTACTGCAAAATCGTATTACGCAACAAGCGTTACGCATTGCACGTAATATGATCGATAGTGAACAGCGCATTTTAGTTGAAGGCCCATCTAAGAAGAATCCGATGGAGCTTTCTGGACGTACTGAAAATAACCGAGTGGTTAACTTTGAAGGTACGCCAGATATGATTGGTGGATTTGTCGATGTCAAAATCACCGATGTATTTGCCAACTCATTGCGCGGTGACGTGCTGCGTAAAGAAGCCGATATGAATTTACGTATCAATGTGGCACCCCAAGCTATATTAGCCAAACAAACGAATAAGACCGATGCCTTAGGTGTCGCGCAGTTTGTACCAGCCCATTGATTAACCATAACTAACCGAGAGATACCGATTGAGCAAACTTACCAGTAATGAAATTTTATTAGAGCCATCTGACAACAAACGCCTAGCGAGTCTATGTGGGCCGTTTGATGACAATATTAAGCAAATTGAGCGCCGCCTTGGGGTAGAAATTACCTATCGCAGCAACGAGTTTAAAGTCACAGGCCAAGCGCAGCAATCAAGTGGCGCTGCGCAGTTGCTTAAGTTGTTGTATATAGAAACCCAACCCGTACGTGGTGAGATCCCTGATTTGGAATCTGATCAGGTGCATTTAGCCATTCAAGAAGCCAAGTGTCTTGAGCGCGCTGAAGCTGGCCATTACGGTAAAGAAGTGCACATTAAAACGAAGCGCGGAGTGATCAAGCCGCGCAATCCCAATCAATCGAAGTATGTATCGGACATTTTAACCCATGATATTAGCTTTGGTATTGGGCCTGCAGGTACCGGGAAAACCTATTTAGCGGTTGCTGCGGCCGTAGATGCATTAGAGCGCCAAGAAATTCGACGCATTTTGCTCACCCGCCCAGCTGTAGAAGCTGGCGAAAAGCTCGGCTTTTTACCGGGTGACTTATCACAAAAGGTCGACCCGTATTTACGCCCTCTTTATGATGCCTTGTTCGAAATGCTTGGCTTTGAAAAAGTAGAAAAGCTAATTGAGCGCAACGTGATCGAGGTCGCCCCCCTAGCCTACATGCGTGGCCGGACACTTAACGATGCATTTATTATTTTAGATGAAAGCCAAAACACCACGGTTGAACAAATGAAAATGTTTTTAACCCGTATTGGCTTCAACTCTAAAGCGGTGATCACAGGGGACATCACTCAGGTCGATTTGCCAAGAGGCGCACGTTCTGGCTTGCGCCATGCAATTGAAGTATTAAAAGACGTTAACGATATCTCGTTTAATTTCTTTAATGCCAATGATGTAGTGCGCCACCCCGTCGTCGCTAGGATAGTAATGGCTTACGAAGACTACGAAGTGGAACAAGAGCGGGTTCGAATTCAAAAGAAAGCCGAGCATACACAGCAACAAAGCGATAATTCATGACCGCAATTGTTGATTTGCAAGTCGCCAGTGACGCATTAAATTTACCCAAAACGGATGATTTTCAGCGTTGGTTAGATGCGGTGCTGGCTAATCAACAGCTTTCAAATCAAGAGATCACCGTACGAATTGTTGATAAAGCAGAAAGCCAAGACCTTAATCACACCTACCGAGGAAAAGACAAGCCAACTAATGTGCTGTCTTTCCCATTTGAAGCACCGCCGGGACTAAGCTTGAATCTACTTGGTGATTTGGTGGTGTGTGCAAGCGTTGTAGCAGATGAAGCCAAAGAGCAACACAAAGCATTGGCGCACCATTGGGCACATATGATTGTCCATGGAGCCTTGCATTTACTTGGCTTTGACCACATAACTGATGACGAAGCACAACAGATGGAAGCAGTAGAGGTTATCATTCTTAAGCAGTTTTCGATTGACGACCCTTACCAAGATCAATGATGATACCCACTCAAACCATAATTTAACGAGATCATGAGCGAAGATAACCCCCCCTCTACTAACGGTTCTGCCAATAAAGGTTGGTTGGATAAAATAGTCCAGTCATTCACGGGAGAACCGAAAAGCAAAGACGAACTCTTTTCTGTCATCACTGATGCGGAACAACGAGAAGTCATCAATCAAGAAACCCGAGAAATGATTGAAGGCGTCATGGAAGTCAGCGAAATGCGAGTAAGAGAGATTATGATCCCTCGCGCACAAATGACCACCATTGACATAACAGAAACGGTCGATAAGTTTTTACCTATCATGCTTGATTCTGCTCACTCTCGATTTCCCGTGATCAGTGAAGATAAAGATCATATTGAAGGGATCATTCTCGCCAAAGACTTACTTAAATACGCATTTTTACCCGGCAAAGAGTTCGAACTTAAACAAGTTCTACGTCCAGCAGTCATCGTGCCCGAGAGTAAACGTGTTGACGTTCTACTTAAAGAATTTCAACAAAAGCGCTTCCACATGGCGATAGTCGTAGACGAGTATGGCGGGGTATCAGGTTTGGTGACCATCGAAGATATTCTCGAATTAATTGTCGGTGAAATTGAAGATGAACACGATGCTGAAGATACCAATACCGATAATATACGTGCGCTAAACAAGCATACGTATTCAGTAAAAGCCTTAACAGAGCTAGAAGATTTTAATGAATTTTTTGGCACTGAGTTTGACGAGGAAGAGGCTGACACTATCGGCGGAATTGTGCTTAAAGCATTTGGTCATATGCCTATGCGTGATGAGAAAGTCAGTATTAACGGTTTTGTTTTTGCCGTTACTAACTCTGACGCCAGACGCCTGATTCAATTAAAGGTCACGCTTCCCCATACCGAAGATTAGGTGCCATAACGCACATGCTGTATATTTTATCATTACTACTTGGAGCGAGCTTAACCTTAAGCTACGCTCCTTTTTCTTATTGGGCTGTCATGCCGATCGCGCTGACTGGGTATTTATGCATACTGCACAAAGCGCGCTTAGAACAGGCTGGTAAACTTGGCTTCTGTTTTGGACTAGGTTGGTTTGGTGCAGGCATCAGTTGGGTCCATGTCAGCATTGCTGATTTCGGAGGCCTGCCGCTCGCCGGCTCCATCGGCTTAATGGTGCTGCTGTGTAGTTATTTATCTTTGTACCCCATGCTGTTTAGCAAACTCGCTAAGCGCTACTTTTCTCCTCAAGTCTGGGCGCTAGCCCTGCCCTTTTTGTGGCTATTGTGCGAGTGGGCCAGAGGCATATTTTTAACCGGCTTTCCTTGGTTATCGATTGGCTATAGCCAAATGCAGAGCCCCTTATCTGGCTGGTTACCAGTCATCGGTGAATTTGGGGTCAGTGCGCTGCTCATGGCGCTTTGTGCTGCGTGCGCAGTATGGTTATTAAGTAAGCGTTATCTCCTCCCTATTATTTTAAGCGTATTGGTTTATTTAAGTGGATGGACACTAAACCAGCACAATTGGGTTTCTCCTACAGGCGAACCCGTTCACATTGCCATGGTGCAAGGCAACATTCCTCAAGATATTCGTTGGGCTCCAGAACAAGATTGGCCTACCATGAAGAAATACCTTGAGCTCACCGAAGCGCATTGGGATAACCAAGTCATCATTTGGCCTGAAGCGGCTATACCGCAATTAGAACCGATTGCCGCCGATTACTTGATGCAACTCGATCAAGAAGCCGCTGAAAACAAAACCGGCCTTCTCACTGGGATCGTTAATTATAATTTTGAAACCCGCCAAGCGTATAACAGTATCATCGGTGTCGGTCTTAAAGAATCAACTGATAGCGAGGGGCATTACCACTACCCGCAAACCAATCGATTCGACAAGCATCATCTACTTCCTATAGGTGAATTTATCCCTATGGAAGACTGGCTACGCGGCTTAGCTCCCATATTTGATTTGCCCATGTCGTCTTTCACTCGAGGGGATTATCAGCAAGTGAATTTACTTGCTAACGGCTTTCATTTTGCCCCAGCGCTGTGTTTTGAGATCGCATTTCCACGTCAAATTCGACAGAATTTGTACGAAGATACTGATTTTATCATTACCGTGAGTAACGATGCGTGGTTTGGCCATTCTCACGGGCCGGCACAACATTTAGAAATTGCTCAAGTACGTGCAAAAGAATTTGGCCTGCCAGTAATGCGTTCAACGAATAATGGTATTACTGCATTTATCAATGCCGACGGCGAGATTAAAAGCCGCTTACCGCAGTTTGAAACTGGCGTGCTGAGTGATGAAATACAACGTGTAAGCGGCACAACGCCATACCGATATATAGGGGACTTAGGGCCTTGGGTATTAACTGTGCTGGCATTTATTATCGCAATTCGCCTAAACCGCACTAAATAAGCACTTTGGCACGCCTGACCAGCGTGCTTGAGTCAATCACTGAGTCTTGCCTTCTACGTTTTCTTTATCTGCCACTGCCTGAGTTTTTCAACAGGCGTTAAAACAATAGCATTGCCAAGGATCACTAACAAAAACCCAAGGATGGTATTAGTGTGCCATACAAAATCTTCATACATGGTGCTAAGCACAACAGCCACAAATGGAAATAGCACGATAGAGTAACTTGCTTTTTCTGGCCCAATATCTCTTAGTAACAAGAAATAACTCGCAAATGCGATAACAGTACCGAACACTGACAAATACAATAGAGAAAACACATAATGAGGCTCAGTGGAAAAGCTAAACTCAGCGCCGCGTATCAGCGCCACTGCGATCAACGCTAAGGTACCATACAGCATTCCCCATGCATTGCCCTGCATCACCCCGATATGACGTGAAGAATTGCGCACGCTTGCCATATTGCCCAATGAAGCCAAAAAAGTGCCACCTAAAGCCAACCCTAGTCCATACATTGCGTCACTGGCAAAGTCGAGCGTTTTAATATCTGGCCAAAACAGCGCAACTAAGCCAAATACACCGAGCGCCGCACCAATGTAAATACGTTTGGCGATAACACGACCAAAAAATAAACGTGTATTGATAATGTTCATTAGCAATAATGTTGAAAACGCGATGGACGCCATGGCAGACGTTAAATACTGCTGGGCCTTGTATAAGATTAAGTAGTTTAAACCAAAATTAAACAAGGCTAAGACAATAAAGAAGGCGTGGTCTGTTAAGGGAAAACGCATACTCAAAGAGCAAAACAAACAATATCCCCACATAAGTATGGCAGCTAAAGCGAAACGGTAAACCAACGAGACTTCAGGCGCGACATCGCCCAATTGAAACTCTATCGCTAACCAAGTTGAGCCCCAAATCAACACGGTGAGCGTATATAACAATGCACTTCTCACAGCGAAGGCTCCTAGTCACTGACGTAATCCGCCAAGGTAGCACATTGATTGGACAGTCTTACAGTGAAATATCAGTACTGTGCTTGTCTCATAAAAAATGTAGCGCTTGGATACAAATACAGCGCTCGAGGCGCTAAATGACTCGTTACCAGCAATCGTGTCTTGCAAGCATTATCCTGACATGTGTCAAAGTAACGACAGAATTATATGGCCAACTACAGAAAACGTGCTTTTGGGTAAATATTACTACCTAACCCATTTTTTACTGTAAACGATTGTGACAAATTTACCTTTTTTTCGTGACTAAATTTACACAACTTTTCACTATTCTAATAAAACTAAGCACTATAAATTCAGTCTAACTTTATAGTTTTTTAAATAATTCTTTATAAATCAAAGAGTAAATTCTAACACTGCTTTATCAGCTTACTTACTCGAGTTGGTTCGATTATTGCATTTGTGTAGTTGAGCGCATAACGTGTACTTTAGGACCATTAATCGAATAAAGTACACATGCAAAATAGGAGAAACGCATGTTGACGACATTATCAAATAATAAGACAGCAGCCATATTAGCCAAGGATGGGTTTGAGCAATGTGAACTTATAGAAACCCGTGACGCCCTCGTGTCAGCAGGCGTTAAGGTTCATATTATTTCAATAGAGCCTGGTACTATCATTGGTTGGAATGGCAGTAAATGGGGAATAGAGATTGAAGTCGATAAAGTCGTATCTAACGTCACAGCGCAAGAGTACGACGCGCTGATCCTACCCGGTGGATTGTTCAACCCAGATGCATTGTTGCAAGATAAAGACGCTATTAATTTTGTGAAAGCATTCTTTACTGATGCGAAAGACAAACCCGTTGTCGCCATAAATCAAGGCACATGGATGTTACTTGAAGCAGACGTTTTGAAAAACCGCTTGGTTGCCTCTTTCCCAACCGTGTTAAATCGCTTACGTAATGCTGGTGCTAAAATAGTTGATCGTGATCTAGTGGTCGATAAAGGATTGTACACCAGTCGAAGTTCACATAACCTAGCAGCGTTAAATCAACAAGTTATTCAACAATTAAGCAAACAGCAGACTCATTAAAAGCACGTTAAAATGTTCGCGGCAAGCGCTGCAGACTTGCCAAATTTAACGCGAACGCTAGATACAAAAAAGCGCACAAATTGTGCGCTATTTTTTTGGCAAAAACATATTAATGCGGATTGGTATTAGACATACTCGACTTCGATAATTTCGAATTCAATCGCCCCTTTGGGTGTTTGGATCGTGACCACATCGTCAAGTTGTTTACCAATCAAGCCGCGGGCAATAGGCGAGCTAACAGAGATTAAGTTGTTCTTAATGTCTGCTTCATCGTCACCCACTATTTTGTAGGTTATCTCATCATCGCTTTGTAAATTCAAGATTGTGACAGTAGTACCGAAAATCACTTTGCCATTATTGGGCATTTTAGTGACATCGATTATCTGCGCATTTGACAATTTGCCTTCGATGTCTTGAATACGACCTTCGCAAAAGCTTTGTTGCTCGCGGGCAGCGTGATATTCAGCGTTTTCTTTTAAGTCGCCATGCTCACGCGCTTCAGCGATAGACTTAATAATTTCAGGACGTTTAACCGACTTTAAATGTTGTAGCTCTTCACGCAGCATATCTGCGCCCTTAGCTGTCATTGGATATTGAGTCATTGATCAATAGCTCACTTTATTTTTATTTGATATTACCTAGGTACTAAATAGGTACTGAGCGAATAAATTCAACGCCCAGCACCAAATTAATCATCGGTTAGAGTAAACGTTTATGTAACTCTTGAACCGAATTTACCCGGGCACGGTCATCTGCCTTGTTAGCATTCACAGTAGCAAAAGCCGCATTCATGGTTGTGGTATAGGGTATTTTATTGAGCAATGCTTCTCGGCGAATATACACAGAGTCATCAATTGCCTGACGCCCTTCAGTGGTATTGATAATATAACAATACTCACCGTTTTTAATTGAATCTACAATATTAGGACGACCTTCAGATAGCTTATTTACAATTGAACAAGGCACATCAGCTTTATTTAATACCGCAGCAGTGCCTCGCGTCGCCTCGAGATCAAACCCTTTGGCGACCATAGCACGGCCCAATTCAATGATACGGTTCTTATCATTCAAACGAACGGATAAAAGCGCCTTACCACCGGCAGGAATTGGCTCACCCGCGCCTAAATTGGCTTTCGCGTAAGCCTCTTCGAACGTATCACCTACCCCCATTACCTCACCGGTAGAACGCATTTCTGGCCCTAGCAAAGGATCAACACCTTGGAATTTAGCAAACGGCAATACCACTTCTTTTACACTGTAAAATGGTGGGATAACTTCTTTGCTTAATCCTTGGTCGGCAAGTGATTGCCCCGCCATCGCACGGGCACCGATTTTGGCAATCGGTAAACCTGTGGCCTTAGATACAAACGGTACTGTACGCGCTGCACGAGGGTTAACTTCGATTAAGTACACTTCGCCATCTTTAACCGCGAATTGTGTATTCATTAACCCTACTACACCTAACTCAAGTGCCATGGCCTTAACTTGTTCGCGCATCACATCTTGAATGTCGTTACTCAATGAGTAAGGCGGCAATGAACATGCTGAGTCACCTGAGTGAACCCCTGCCTGCTCAATGTGCTCCATAATGCCACCGATCATGACTTCTTTGCCGTCACAAATTGCATCCACATCAACTTCGATAGCGTCATCAAGGAAACGGTCTAGCAATACGGGCGAGTCATTTGACACTTTAACCGCGTTATTCAGGTAGCGTTTCAAATCTTTAAGATCATAAACGATTTCCATGGCGCGGCCGCCAAGTACATAAGAAGGACGAACAACCAAAGGAAAACCAATTTTTTCGGCTGCCAACAATGCTTCTTCAAGGTTACTTACCGTGGCATTCGCTGGTTGTTTAAGGTTTAACTTATTCACCATCTTTTGGAAGCGTTCGCGATCTTCTGCCTTATCGATAGCATCAGGCGATGTACCAATAATTGGTACTCCAGCAGCTTCTAAATCTCGGGCCAATTTAAGCGGAGTCTGTCCGCCGTATTGAACGATAACGCCCACTGGCTTCTCAATACGCACGATTTCAAGTACATCTTCTAGCGTAACCGACTCGAAGTACAAACGGTCAGAGGTGTCGTAATCTGTTGAAACAGTCTCAGGGTTACAGTTAACCATGATGGTTTCATAACCGTCTTCGCGCATGGCAAGTGCAGCATGAACACAGCAATAATCGAATTCAATACCTTGACCTATGCGGTTAGGCCCCCCGCCGAGTACCATAATTTTATCTTTATCTGACGGGTTAGCTTCACATTCTTCATCGTAAGTTGAATACATGTAAGCAGTACTGCTAGCAAATTCAGCCGCACAGGTATCTACGCGCTTGTATACCGGGTGAATGTCAAAACCGCGGCGTAATTCGCGCACATCGCCTTGATCTACACCGGTCAAATCCGCGATACGTGCATCAGAAAAGCCTTTACGTTTTAGGCGATTCATCAATGTAGCATCAATATCCGACAAACTAAGCTCGGCTACACTTTGTTCTTCTTTGACTAAATCTTCAATTTGCACCAAGAACCAACGGTCGATGTTCGTTAAAGAGAATAACTCTTCGATATCCATCCCCATTCTAAACGCGTCAGCGACGTACCAAATCCGTTCTGCACCTGGTTCACGAAGCTCGCGAATAATAGCGGCTTTGTTCTCAGGGTCGGTATAATCAATAATTGAATCAAGACCGTTAACACCAACCTCAAGGCCACGCAGTGCTTTTTGCAGCGATTCTTGCTGATTACGACCAATCGACATCACCTCACCCACTGATTTCATCTGGGTGGTAAGACGGTCATTGGCACCGGCAAACTTCTCAAAGTTAAAACGTGGAATTTTGGTCACGACATAATCGATAGCCGGTTCAAACGACGCTGGCGTTAAACCACCAGTGATGTCGTTAGCAAGCTCATCTAGGGTGTAACCAATGGCAAGTTTTGCTGCCACTTTCGCAATAGGGAAACCCGTTGCTTTAGACGCTAACGCTGACGAACGAGATACACGAGGGTTCATCTCGATGATAACCAAACGGCCGGTTTGAGGGTCAACACCAAACTGAACGTTTGAGCCGCCGGTTTCAACGCCGATTTCACGTAATACTGCCATAGCAGCGTTACGCATGATTTGAAACTCTTTGTCGGTTAACGTTTGCGCCGGTGCAACCGTGATTGAATCACCTGTGTGCACACCCATAGCATCAAAGTTTTCAATGGTACATACGATAATGCAGTTGTCTGCTCTATCGCGAACCACTTCCATTTCATACTCTTTCCAACCAATCAGGGACTCATCTATGAGCAGCTCAGAGGTCGGTGATAAATCAAGGCCTCGGCGGCAGATTTCTTCGAATTCTTCAACGTTATAAGCGATCCCGCCGCCGCTTCCACCCATGGTGAAAGACGGACGAATAATACAAGGGAAGCCGATACGCGTTGACACATCAAACGCTTCATCCAGACTGTGAGCAATTTCAGCTCTTGGGCATTCAAGGCCGATTGATTTCATCGCCTTATCAAAACGCTCGCGGTCTTCTGCCTTATCAATAGCGTCGGCGGTCGCACCAATCATTTCTACGTTAAATTCAGCCAGCACACCGTGCTTTTCTAAGTCTAACGCACAGTTAAGTGCCGTTTGTCCGCCCATGGTCGGTAAAATCGCATCAGGGCGTTCTTTTTCTATAATTTTTCTGACCACTTCCCAATGAATCGGCTCAATATATGTCGCATCGGCCATTTCAGGGTCAGTCATGATGGTCGCAGGGTTAGAGTTAACCAAAATAACTCGATAACCTTCTTCGCGCAGTGCTTTACACGCCTGCGCACCAGAATAGTCGAATTCACAGGCCTGGCCGATAACAATCGGTCCAGCGCCAATAATTAAGATACTTTTTATGTCGGTACGTTTTGGCATTGTGCTTATTACTCTAAATTTGGGGCTTAAGGGTCGTCTTAGCGTGTTGCTTGCATCAGCTCAATAAAGTGATCAAACAAAGGAGCCGCATCATGTGGGCCTGGGCTTGCTTCAGGGTGTCCCTGGAAACTAAACGCTGGCTTGTCTTTGCGGTGAATACCTTGTAAAGATTGATCGAACAATGACACATGGGTAATGTCCAGGTTATCTGGCAAAGACTGCTCATCTACCGCAAAACCGTGGTTTTGGCTGGTGATCATCACGCGTTTACCTTGAATGTCTTTCACTGGGTGGTTAGCACCATGATGACCAAATTTCATTTTAACCGTTTTGGCACCGCTGGCTAACGCCAATAACTGGTGGCCTAAGCAGATACCGAAGATAGGTAAGTCTTTATCAAGCAAGGTCTTAATAGCGTCTATCGCGTAATCACATGGCTCAGGATCACCAGGGCCGTTTGATAAAAACACGCCGTCTGGGTTCAACGCCAATACGTCTGCAGCACTGGTTTTAGCCGGCACTACGGTTAATCGACAGCCTCTGTCTACTAACATACGTAAAATATTGTGCTTGGCGCCGTAGTCGTAAGCAACCACATGAAAAGGCAAGTCTGTTTGATTTTCATTAAAACCTTGGCCTAGCGTCCATGATCCGTCTGTCCAGCTGTAAAGCTCATCAGTGGTCACTTCTTTGGCTAGATCTAGGCCTTTTAAACCAGGAAACGCTTTGGCTTTTTCTAAACCCACGTCACTATCAAGGCTTTGCTCAGAGCTCGCATCTACGGCAATAATGCAACCGTTTTGCGCGCCTTTATCACGTAAAATACGTGTTAGGCGGCGGGTGTCGATATCTGCAATACCTAAAATGTTATTTGCACGTAGGTACTCAGACAATGATTGTTCGTTACGAAAGTTACTCGCAAGCAGCGGCAAATCTCTAATAATGAGGCCTTTGGCCCACACTTTAGTCGATTCACAATCTTCGCTATTGGTACCGGTGTTACCAATATGGGGATAGGTTAAAGTTACAATTTGTTCTGCGTAAGAGGGATCAGTAAGAATTTCCTGATAACCTGTCATTGAGGTGTTAAACACCACTTCACCAACAGACATACCAGTCGCTCCGATAGCCGTGCCATTGAAAACAGACCCATCTTCTAGCACTAAAAGGGCGGAATTAGCCAAGTCAACCTCCGAATATAGTTAACCTAAGGTATTTACACGGGCAATGTGCAAAAACCTATAAAAAACGGGCTGTAACTGTTTGAATTACATCCCGCTTTACCGTATTTGCAGCTATTAATTCCGTGGATTTATAAAAAAACCACTAAAATTTGGCAAATTCGCAATAATATACATGAAAGCCGGATTAAGGTCTATTCCCAATTGGGAAAATTGTTAAAATACCGCTTTCAATCGTATTTACCGCGCTAAGGGTTAAAACCCTAAGTTATGCTAAGCCTAAAACGTCCTGCATGTCATATAAGCCCGCTGGCTTGTCTTTCAACCAAACCGCCGCTTTTACCGCCCCCTTGGCAAAGGTCAATCTGCTCGATGCTTTGTGGGTTAATTCAATACGCTCACCGATATCAGCAAAAAGTGTTGTATGTTCGCCTACTATGTCCCCAGCTCTGACGGTGGCAAAACCAATTGTTTTTTGATCACGCTCTCCCGTGTCACCTTCACGACCATAAACCGCACAAGTTGCAAGGTCGCGGCCTAGTTCATCAGCAATGGCTTCACCAATTGCTACAGCGGTACCTGATGGCGCATCTTTTTTGAAACGATGATGACCTTCAATGATCTCAATGTCCGCCGTATCCCCCATGACACGTGCAGTTTGCCGAGCAAGGTTCAACAGTAAGTTGACACCAACACTGTAATTCGCGGCGAATACGATAGGAATGTGCTGACTGGCTTGTTGCAGCGCTTCTTTTTGTTGATGATTTAAACCGGTCGTGCCAATCACAATGGGCTTATTGTGCGTTACGCACAGCGCTAAGTTGGCTTCAAGTGCCTCAGGTAGGGTAAAATCAATCAGAATATCAGTTTGCTTGAAATCGCCTGAGTTGGCGTCACTGACAGTAAGACCACGCTGACCAATACCGGCTAACTCACCGACATCAACGCCCATCATAGATGAGCTTGCTCTTACATATGCCGCGCATAACGTTGCGTTCTGCGCTTGATCTAACGCGTCAATTAACACGCGTCCCATTCGGCCATTGGCCCCAAAAATTGCAATTTTATTCATGCGTCTTGTATGTCAAATGATTCAGTGACGACATTGTGCCTGATTTACATCAGGCTTTCAGCCATACAAGCAGGCCAATCGTTTATTTATTATAATTGAATTAGATGAGTTGACTTTACTTCTTCCATTACCACGTAGGTGTGCGTTTGAGTCACCCCTTTAATGGAAGCCAACTTAGAGCCCAAAAATTTACAATACTCATCCATGTTCTCAATACGAATTTTGATCAGATAATCAAATTGACCAGCGACCATGGCGCATTCGACAATCTCGTCAATTTCACTGACTTGTTGATTAAATTCTTTTACCGACTCCGTACTGGTGCTCGCCAATGAAAGCTGAACGTAAGCGGTCAGATTGGCTTTTAACTTTTTGGGATTTAAGTGAGCAACATACTTTTCTATGTAGCCGTTTTTTTCCAAGCGGCGAACTCGCTCTAAACAGGGAGTGGGACTTAGATGGATTTGATTAGCTAATTCGACATTCGAAATACGGCACTCTCGTTGCAGTATATCGAGTATTTTTAAGTCTGTGCGGTCTAGCGTATCTTGGCCTTTTTTCATTTTTATTGCCTTGTAGTAACACGATTTTATCGTTTTTAGTTTCGCTCATGTTCATCATAGACAGAATTAGTGTCAGGTAAATTACCCAAAAGGCTTAATTTGAGCAGCATTATCACTATTCAACCAGTGATAAGTGCTGCTTAAATGCACAACAACCTTTTTCTAGAAGCCTAATTTACTCTTTAAGGTTTAACAACATTGCGTTGCCCCCGGTGGCGACAACATTGTCGGTTTTGGTTTTCTCAGTCGCAAAACGCAGCACGCTATAGTCTGCAGTTAAGCTACCAATAAACGGAATGATCGCGCCTTTTCTTGCGCCTAAAGCACTGATAAGCCCATCAGTATTGGTTCCGGTTACACCCGCGATGGCATCATTGAGTAATAATGCATGGAGCTCCTTTTTATCATCAATACATTGTAAGCTTTCTGGGGGAACGAAACTTTCCAACGCTTGATAAACAGCACTGCGACTGGCCACTGTTTGCCCCAAACTTACCAAGACTACGCTATTACCCGCAAGTAGCGCGCCGATGGCTTGTAACATATTGCGTGTTTCATCCCCTTCATTAAGCGTGGCTAGAAATACACCACGCCCATGTAATGACAATTCATTGGTTTCCCCTGTCGGACCGGGCAATTCAATCGCGCCCGTAAAGTTGTGTCTGGCCTGTGCGAACATCCGAGAGGCTTGCTTTTGGTTCTCTGGCGAGATGTTTAAAAACTGTGGTAGGTTTTGTGCGCCAGCAAAAGCGTTTTCCAATAAGTTAATACGCTGTGCGATAGGTGTTGCTTGCCATGCGTTCTGCCCCATGGCTGCTACACGTAAACTGGTTTGAGTTTGTTTTGACAAGCCGTTTACGTCAGGCAACGAACCTAAAACAGGTTCTGCGGCCCATAACTGCGTAAAGCGCAACAAGTAATGCGGGCCACCTGCTTTGAAACCGGTACCAGAAAGGCCTTGCCCACCAAACGGATTAACGCCCACAACGGCGCCTACCATGTTCCGGTTGATGTACGTGTTGCCCACATGTGTGTTGGCATACACCTTATCAGCAAACTCTTTAAGACGGCTGTGCACACCTAGGGTCAAGCCGTAACCCGTGTCATTGATATCTTGCAGCACTCGATCCAAGTCTTTTGCGTCGTAGCGAATAACATGCAAAATCGGCCCAAACACCTCACGCTCTAATACATTGATGTGTTCAATTTCAAACACCTGAGGTTGCATGTAATAACCATGTTCAGACCCCTTAGGCGGATTCGCTTTGGCGACTAACTTGGCTTGCTTAGTCATGTTTTCACAATGCGTTTGTAGCGTATTTAATGCATTATTATCAATAACAGGGCCAAGATCTGTGCTTAACTCCCAAGGCTTACCTATTTTTAATGTGTTTAGGGCACCTTTAAGCATTTCTAGCAGATTATCAGCAATATCATTTTGTACATACAATACGCGTAACGCTGAGCATCGCTGCCCTGCACTTAAAAATGCCGATTGGATCACATCATCGATAACCTGCTCTGGCAGCGCGGTTGAATCAACGAGCATGACGTTTTGTCCGCCCGTTTCAGCAATAAACGGTGGCAAGGACGTGCCTCGTTTTATTAACTCACCTTGAATACTTTGTGCAGTAGCCGTTGAGCCGGTAAATGCTACGCCTGCTACCCGCTCGTCTTTCATTAATAGTGGCCCAAGCTCTCGTCCTGGCCCAGTAAGTAAGTGCAATACATCTGCCGGCACACCCGCTTTGTGCATTAGTTTAATAGCGTGGGTTGCGATAAGAGGTGACTGCTCTGCAGGCTTAGCAATTACGGTATTTCCTGCCACCAATGCTGCCACCACTTGCCCAACAAATATTGCTAATGGGAAGTTCCACGGGCTGATGCACACAAATACGCCCTGACCTTGAGCTAACTTGGGTTGAGTGGGGCTATCAGAGACCAAATGACGAATTTGCAGCGCATAGTAACGACAAAAATCCACGGCCTCGCGTACTTCTGATATACCGTCATTGAGCGTTCTACCCGCTTCGAAACTAATCAAGGCGGTAAGCTCTTCTGTTTGCGCTTCTAGCAAATCAGCCACACCTTCAAGAATGACCGCCCGTTGCTCGACAGGCGTCGATTGCCAGCTTGGATAAGCATTTGCCGCGGCTTGCATGGCATTTTCAACGTCATTCTCGTTGGCATCTGTGCAATGGCCGATCATAATTGACGTATCAGCGGGCGAGTACAATGGATAGCCGTTCTCAGTGTTAAATTTGCCACTGACAATCGGCCCCGCCTGCCATTTTATATCACTAAATGCCTTAACCTGCTGGGCAACGGTATCAAAAGCAAGAGGATCGTCTAAATCGATACCTCGAGAGTTATCACGCTTTTCGCCAAACGCATTGAATATATCTTGGGCCAGCGGAATTTGTGTATTACGTTTGCCTTTTGCTTTGCTGATGGTTGTTTCAACACTTTGGACTAAATTAGCGGCTGCAATTTTGCCATCTAAAAACTGATTCACAAATGAACCGTTGGCACCGTTTTCTAGTAGCCTTCGCACCAAATAGGGTAATAAATCGCGATGTACTCCTACCGGCGCATATACTCTTAAAGGAAGTGCGTTACCGGTTGTCTCGCTTATTTGTCCGTAAAGCAGGTCGCCCATACCGTGTAGACGTTGAAATTCAAAACTGCTTTTGTCATCGCCAGCCATTTCCATAATAAGGGCAACAGTATACGCATTGTGGGTAGCAAACTGAGGGTAGATGTTGGCACGATTATCGAGCAATTTGCCGGCACAAACCTGATAGCTCAAATCCGTGTGTACTTTACGTGTAAAAACTGGGAATTCACTTAGCCCCATTTCTTGAGCATGTTTAATTTCGGCATCCCAGTACGCGCCTTTTACTAATCGAACCATCAACTTGCGCTCGCTTGCTTTGGCTAATTCCACCAACCAGTCAACGACAAACAGTGCACGCTTTTGATAGGCTTGTAACACAAAGCCGAGACCATTCCAGTTGGCTAATTCAGGAGCAAACGCCAATCCTTCAAATACATCTAACTCAATATCCAGACGAGCAGCTTCTTCCGCATCAATGGTAAAACCGATGTTGTACTTCTTCGCTTCAATGGCAAGCGCCAAAACGCTCGGGAGTAATTCGTCAATCACCAACTGCTGATGACTAAATTCATAACGCGGATGCAAGGCGCTAAGTTTGACTGAAATCCCGTCCGCTAAATTCACATCTGTATCAGAATTGTTTTTACCAATCGAATGGATAGCACTGAGATAGGCATCGTAGTATTTTTGCGCATCTTTGTATGTGCGAGCGCCTTCGCCCAACATATCGAACGAGAAGCGAGTGCCTTCAACGTTGCCTTTTTTGCCGCGCTTCGTGGCTTCTTTGATATCTCTGCCTAGTACATACTGCTGCCCCATAAATTTCATGGCTTGCAACGTAGCACCACGCACAACGGGCTCCCCAACACGCTGAATTAACTTACGGAACCAATTTTGTGGCTCCTCATTTGGTGCTTCTTCTTTGCCCAGAATTTTACTGGTCAGAGACAAACCTACGCTTGCGGCGTTAACTAACAACTCATCAGACTGGCCGATATGATCGCCCCACTTGCCTAAATGGATTTTTTCCGAAATTAAACGGTCAATCGTGTAACTATCTGGCACCCGTAACAATGCCTCTGCTAAACACATCAGCACGACGCCTTCATGGCTAGATAAACTGTACTCTTGCAAGAAAGCATCAAACAAACCTTGTTTGTCTGGGTTAGCGCGACACTGTTCAACAAACGACAAAGCCGTTGCATGTACCCTACTACGCGCCTCTTCACTCAAAGGGTTTGTACTGAGCATATACTCAACACTTTCAGCCTCGTCGAGGTAAGTGTTAGACCGAATAGCTTGGCGGATTGCTTGTAGGTTAGCCTGCAACATATGAAATCTCTGTCGTGTTAATAAGGTGATAAATTAGCCTCAACTGTAAACCGTGTGTTTAAAAGTTGAACCGTGTCGTTAGACCTCAATATGGGTAAACAACGTCATAGTAGTTTTGCGCGCATTTTATGCTTGAAAATAGAGAATATGCCACTTTATTTTTCGCTAAATCAGCCAAATAACGTTACGCAATGTAAGATTTACAGATTTTTTCACTAGGTAGGCATGAACAGCATGGTGAAATTGACTAATTGTCACTCAGCTCGCTATACCAAGGCACTTACGATGAGTGAAATTTTCCGTTAAAACAGCGCAATGAAAACAGCAAATATATAATTCCTCTTGAGTTGTGTTTAATCACCAGTAACAATATTCTTCATCTTCTCTATTTCTTGTTATTCATTATTCGAGCCAACATATGACAAACCACAAAACTTTGGTCTGGGATCTTCCCCTACGTATCTTTCATTGGTCATTAGTACTGCTTATTTTTGCACAGTGGTTAACCGCTGAAGTACTAGATGGATATATGGATCTTCATGCTAAATTTGGTTACAGCTTATTAGGCTTGGTGATATTTCGCATTATTTGGGGAATTATAGGCCCTAAGCATTCACGATTCGGTTCATTTTTGCGTGGCCCGGTTGCGATCTATCACTATACCCGTTCGCTTTTAAGTCGACGTCCCTCAACTTACACTGGCCACAACCCTCTGGGTGCGTTGATGGTGCCCGCCATTTTAATTGTGGTGGGCGCTCAAGCGATAAGTGGATTATTCGTCACCGATGATGTGCTTTTTACAGGGCCGTATTACCCCAGCGTAACTGACGAAACGCAAGGTATTATGCAGTGGTTGCATCATACCTTGTTTGATGTGTTATTAATTATTATTGGTCTACACATTAGCGCAATTTTAAGCTACGAATTATTGCTAAAAAAGCCATTAATCGGCGCTATGGTCCACGGTAAAAAGAATGTGCAATCAAAAAGTGGGATCACGCATTCACGCTGGGTGTTAGCCGTTTTTATTGCATTGGCCATTGCAGCATTTATGTATTGGCTAGTCGTGATAGCGGTGCCTGAAGTTGAGCTTGATTTTTACTATTAAGCTAAATATAAAACGGCAAAAATTCAGATAAGCCGTAAGCAAAATGGCGCTGCTGAAAAATCAAATACCAATAAAAAAGCGAATACAGCTACATTATATGTACTGTATTCGCTACGTGTTAGTACCACTGCTTATTGATGTTCTCATGTTTAAGTTTAAGCATGAAGATATTACATAAGCCTATGTAAATTCGACGTATTTTATTCAACCAATTCAAATGTGACATTCACCTGTGCGCCAGTATTAATTTGTCCAGGCAATGAATCACTCGATTTACTCATCATCATCACTTCGCGACCGCGAGGCATGGGCGAATAGCCGCTATTTTCATTGATGGTGATCACTTTACCAAGCTTAGCACCCAGGGTATTAGCCATGCGGGTCGCTCTTAGTTTAGCGTCTTTTAAGGCCAGCTCTAACGCCGCCAAGTATTGCGGCTGTGGATCTTCAACCACATAATTGAAGCCATCGATACGGCTAGCACCTGTACTCAATACCGCATCAATCACCTGGTCATAGAGCTCAATATCACGCAAAGTGAAGTTAATTTCTCGAGAAAGTTTAAAGCCCTTTTGAACACGCTGATTATTGCTATGTTCGTACCATGGGTTAAGCTGTACGCGCATAGATTGTATGTCTTTCTTTTCCACACCAAAGGCCAACACACTGCTAATAATGGTTTGCGTTTTATCTGCTACCACGCTGTTTAAATCCTGTACTCGCTCACCCTGTTCTTCCACATACACACTAAATTGAAATAAGTCAGGTACACTGGCTACATTTGCTTGTCCGCTTACGCTAATTTGATGTACCTGTTCATCGGTTTTAGCAAATGTGGCGGAGCTAAAACTTAAGACAGCACCTAAGCCGCACAACGTGATGATGGTGAATACTTTGTTCATTCTATTTCCTTACAATCAATCTCAACTAACAACTTGTTATAAATAACAACGACGCGACCTGCGCAGTATGCGATTTCACGAATGAATAGCAACTGAACTAAACTGCATCAAACCTTAACCGAACCGCCTTTAAGCGCTTAAGCCGTTTTACGCTTTGTCTTGCATATAAAACCCGTTCGCTAACACACCACAGGTGATGCGTGATTTGCTCCCCACTCACTCCAAGAACCATCGTATACACTAAGTTGCTTGTACCCTGCTTCGTGGGCAGCCAGCGCGAGTACGCACGCCGTCACTCCAGAGCCGCAACTAAAAATAAGTTGATCCCCCTCTTTTATCCCTAAAGCTGTGAACTTATCGCGAAGTGAGTCTGGCGATAGTAATCGCCCCTGTTCAATACAGTGGGTGAAAGGTAAATTCACCGCGTTGGGCATGTGTCCACTGCGAAGATGCGGCCTAGGTTCAGGTGCAGCGCCGTTGAAACGACCCGCAGCCCGGGCATCGACCACCCAACTGTCAGTGATATCTAACGCGTGTGACACCCCTTGATAGTCAATGAGCAACGACCCCTTAAATTGACTCGTAAAGTCCCCTGTTGGGGGCGAGGTGATTAACGAAGACGTACTTTTACCGCTCTCTTTTTGCCAGGCGGGGTAACCGCCATCGAGAATATATACCTGATCGTGGCCCATGCATTTAAACATCCACCACACACGCGGCGCGGTAAACAACCCTTGTTTGTCATACACCACAATGACGCTACGGTTGTTAACGCCTAGCTTACGTACTTCTTGCTCGAACTTTTCTGGACTGGGCATGGTGTGCGGCAGCGAACTATTAGGATCACATACCTGATGTTCGAAATCGAATAATCGGGCGCCGGGGATGTATCCCTCAGGGGCTGGCTCTGGCGCCCCAGTGCTGATGTCGTTCATTGTGCTCATAAAAACGATTAGGTCGCTGTCATCACAATGGGCTTGTAGCCAATGTGCGCTAACAAGGGCAGACTTCACTTCCATTTTACTCTCCAATCTACTTGTTAATCTATCGCCACACGGGATGTGGCAATCGCTGTTCTAATAAGCCTAACAAAAAATAAGATCTGCATATGTAAATAAATATAACCCTGGACGCATTCTAAGAGGGAGGTATTAATGCGGATTGGTATTACTCATGACCTGCCGGCCCCAAACCAGGCCTTCTGTGATTGCAGTTGCCTTGCATCGACAAAGTTCAAAAAACACATTTTTTTGCACCACTAGGGTGCAGCGTGTCACGAGTTTAAACAACCTAACCTAAATAGCGTATTTTAACGCAATAAATTCAATAGGTTAGGTATTAATAATACGCTGACCATTTGGTCAAATATTTGCAATAAATTCACTTAACTTGGCTAAACTGATATTTGCCAACGCTAACCGGAAATACTTATGCACTACGGACAACACATCAAAAGCGCATGTCGTTCATTACTTTTTTTAGCCACCGCTTTACTTGCTGGCGGTACAGTAATGAAGGCAATGGCTAAGCCCCCAGCTCACTGGTTTGAGCAATTCAAACAACAATCAGATAAAGGCGCGCTATATGCGTTTCTTTATGCGCTGCCCAAAGGCGGTGATCTTCACCATCATCTCAGTGGGTCGGGCTACAGTCAGTGGTGGTACGATCTGGCTACAAATGAAAACGTCAACGGCGGTTACCGTTATTACACTAAGGTGAATATCAAGCAATGTTTTGGTTACGGCAACAATGAGTTTGGTCAAAACCCTCAATTGTTGTTATTTAAAACCATTCAACACAGTCGCTACAACACTTTGAGTCAATGTGAGCAAGCTGAATACAGCCCCCTTAGTGATTTAAATTCTGAACAAAAAACCGCTTGGTTCAATAGTATCCGTCTTGATAAACCCTTTGAAGGCCGAGCAGAATTTTTTGAACGTCACTGGGCACGACTAGGGGATTTAACCCGTAACCCGACGTTAATGGCTGAAATACTAGTTAAAAACATGCAAGCCTTTGCCAGAGAAGGCGTACGTTATATTGAAGCGCAAACCAATGCCAAAGGCGGCTTAAAATCAGACGGAAGCCCCTACTCAGCAGACGAGGCCCTCGACATATTTCGCCAGCGCTTAGCCAAAAAAGACGCCCAAGACACAGGTGTAACCGTCCGATTACAATATGTGTTACTTCGCTTTTTACCCCATGCTGAACAAGAGCTCGAGTGGATGTATCGCTTTGTTGATAACAACAGAGACATCTATGTAGGGATAAATATGGTTGGGCGTGAAGACAACGACAAAGGCTACCCACTACGGTTTTTACCCACCTTGCGCAAACTGCGCCAACGCATAGCGCACATACCGCTAGCGATTCATGCAGGTGAAGTAGACGAGCCAAATTTTCACGTTAGAGACACCTTACTGTTAGGGGCAAACCGGATCGGACACGGCGTCAACTTAATTGATGATCCTGACACTATGCTATTGATGCGCAACGAGCGTTATTTAGTTGAAATTAACCTGGTAAGCAATTTACTGCTTGAATATGTTGATCAGTACGCTGAGCACCCCTTCCCTGAGTATTTACGCACCGGCATTCCCGTGGCTTTATCAACCGATGATCGAGGCATGTGGGACTCAAACATGACGGACGAGTATTTTGTCGCCGTGAATGAATTCAACCTGTCATGGCCAGAACTCATTAGTTTAGGGGAAAACTCCCTTAAACATGCGTTTGTAGATGAGCAAACTAAAAACGCATTGCTCGCGGATTACCGAGCACGCATAAAAGCGTTTGAAAACGCGTTTATAGACAAAGGGCAAAAAAGCTTTACCCATTCGCCATCGCGATATGGTTTGTTTATTTGTCGCCAGTATTCGCTATGCCAAGCCACTGACAAATAAAGCACTTAATAAACATCAAAGAGAACAAAGGTTGATAAATGCAGACTCCTCGCCCACAAGACGGTGAAATATTGTACGCCTTAACAGATGTCCCCTCTGTTAGTCATAGTACCACCGCGGCACTACAACACATCATGGCCTGCTTTATCGGCATAATCACCCCTACTTTGATCATAGGATCAGTCCTTGGGCTTGAAGCCGAAATACCTTATTTGATCAGCATGGCACTCATGACATCGGGCGTCTCGACATTTATTCAAGCAAAGAAGTTCGGTCCAATTGGCTGTGGGCTGATTGCTGTGCAAGGCACCAGCTTCACCTTTATCAGTGCTTTATTAGTAGCAGGCACCACCATTAAAAGTCGCGGAGGGTCAAACGATGAAATTTTGGCATTGATGTTTGGTCTGTGCTTTTTTGGCGCTTTTGTGGAAATTATATTAAGTCGCTTTATTCAACACTTAAAAGCAGTGATTACCCCACTTACCACAGGGATAGTGATCACCACGATAGGCATAACCTTAATAAAAGTCGGTATGACAGACTTATCTGGTGGCTTCAACGCTCCTGATTTTGGCGCTGTGCATAACCTGTTACTCGGCCTTAGTGTTCTGATTACAGTAATAGCGTTAAATGCGTCAAAATACCCACTGCTACGTTTAAGCGCCATCTTCATTGGTATGTTAGTCGGCTGCTTTATCGCTTGGTGGCAAGGTATTCTCACCTTTGACAACATGATCCCATTACCATTGGTCAGTGTCCCGCAGCCGTTTAAATACGGCATCGCGTTTGATTGGTCGTTATTTATTCCTATTGCCCTAGTGTACTTTTTAAGTGCAATTGAAACCTCTGGAGATTTGACCGCCAACAGCCTATTTTGCAAAGAGCCTATAAAGGGACCCATTTACATTGAACGCATAAAAGGTGGCGTGTTGGCAGATGGGGTCAACTCAATGTTAGCAGCCATGTTCAATAGCTTTCCAAATACCACCTTCGGTCAAAACAATGCGGTTATTCAAATGACCGGTGTAGCCAGTCGTCATGTGGGCTTTTACATTGCTGGGTTATTACTATTACTTGGATTATTTCCGGTTATCGGCAGCGTGCTGCAACTCATGCCAAAACCTGTACTTGGTGGCGCTACCTTAGTGATGTTTGCCACCATCGCTGTTGCTGGTGTGAAAATACTCACCAGTGAACCGATTGATCGTCGCAAAAGCCTCATTATCGCTACTTCACTCGGCTTGGGCTTAGGGGTAATGATGGTCCCAGAGACCCTTGCTCAATTGCCTCAGCTGGCGAACAACATCTTATCGTCATCGGTCACGACTGCCGGCTTTTGCGCCATTATTATGAGTATTGTTATTCCAGAGAAAAAAACACCACCTGAGCTCCCTACTACTTCGGAACATAGCCCAGAGCTCGGCACCTCTGAAACTGACATACTTGAACAGGCTAATCTTGCTGTACCTCATTCCTCAAATGAGTAGCGTTTGGCCAATACCTCTCGCTAAATGCAATATGTAAAGGCCTTTAACTACAAGGTCGATTCACAGTATGGCGAAACGATTATCAGAACCAAATCCAATTTCAAACCACTCGCATTAAAGGGACAACATCTATGCAAGCAAGTACCTCACCTACCTTATGGCTCAAATCGCCAGAAGCGGTATTCACCGCAAACACCAGCGAAGCGGGAAACGGTGTGTTAATCCAAGGTAACCGAATCATAGAATTAGTGAAAAGTGGCAATACGCCCAAGTTACATTTCGATGCGATAGAAAACTGCTCAGGTAAAGTCATCATGCCCGGCATGATTAATACCCATCATCATTTTTACCAAACACTTACTCGCTGCGTTCCCGGCGCGTTAAACAAGCCATTATTCCCGTGGCTAACATTTCTATACAAGGTGTGGAAAAACCTTGATGAAGAAATGCTCTATAGCGCCACTAAATTAGCCGGCCTTGAACTCATGAAATCGGGCTGCACGACTATTGGCGACCACCATTACGTGTTCCCTAAGCGTTTAAGTCACGCTATTGATGTACAGGTGCAGGCCGTGGCCGAACTTAATTGTCGCGCGCTACTCACCCGAGGCTCAATGAGTTTAGGTCAAAGCAAAGGGGGCTTGCCTCCTGACTCTGTGATACAAAGCGAAGATGTTATACTCGCTGATTCCCAGCGCGTGATAGATGCCTACCACCAGTCAGGCGATAACAACACCAACCCTATGTTACAAATTGCACTGGCGCCCTGCTCGCCTTTTTCTGTATCCCAAGAACTAATGGAACAAACTGCGATATTGGCGCAAAAAAACAATGTTTTATTACATACCCACTTAGCCGAAACCGAAGACGAGAACGCATTTTGTCAACGCATATATGGTGCTCGTCCGTTAGATTATCTTGAACAATGTGGCTGGCTTAATGACAAAACATGGTTAGCCCACGGCATCCACTTTACACCTGAGGAAATTACCCGTTTAGGGAATGCTAAAGTAGGCATTGCTCACTGCCCTACCTCAAATATGTTACTGGCATCTGGTATTTGCCCGACACTGGATTTGATAAACGCCGGCTGCCGCGTAGGTCTAGGTGTTGACGGTTCAGCCTCGAATGACTGCTCGAATATGGCACAAGAAGCACGCCAGTCTTTATTGCAGCAACGTCTACGTTACGGTGCAGCCGACATAACTTCGGAATATGTTCTGGGGCTTGCAACCAAAGGGTCGGCTTCGTTGTTGAATCGTCATGATATCGGTGAAATCGCGGTGGGTATGCAGGCAGACTTAGCGCTATTTGATTTAGATGCTCTGCGCTTCTCAGGTGCGGGTGACCCTGTAGCAGCATTAGTCACCTGTGGCGCACATCAAGTGGACAAATTAATGCTTGCAGGTAAATGGGTGATAGAAGAAGGCCAACATTTCGCTATTGACGAAATTGAACTTCGTTCAGAGCATGCAAAACTAGCGAAAAAGATCCAATCTGCAGTGAATTAACGTAAGTTTGCTCGCTTCGTGAAATTATTTATCCTTCGGTTAATACGTCAGCTGTGAATGTTTCGGTGCAATAGGGGGAAATTCGAGCCATTTTGGTGCAGGCAATTCAAACAACCTGCCAGCTGAGCGTATTTTTTTAACTCTCTTCAACAACAGAACCTGAATACTTCATAAATATCAACAAGTTAAGCATTATACTAATTTCCTGACCATTTGGACAAGTCTTTGGCACCCTTCCTGCTTTTACCTCAGTAGCACATTGAAACACACTGAAACACTTTTAATAAAGCACGTTTTATAAAACACATAAGAACCATAGTTAGAGGAATACTGATGAAACATCCCTTATTTAAAAGCTCAACCTTGAGCAACGCTGTTCTATTAGGGCTAGCAATGACGCTATCTCCCACCATTTCAGCGCAAGAAGCGGACAGTGAAGAAGCCGCGGCGGTGGAGCGAATTGAAGTAACGGGATCGTTAGGCAGTTTACCTGGGCAAGGTGTTGAAGCTGTATTTGGTTTCGGTAAATCTATTTTAGAAACGCCGCGCTCAGCATCAACCATCAGTGATGAAATGCTTGAACGTTTCGCCGTTACCGATATTGACGACCTTGTCGCATTTTCACCAGGTACCTTCACCCAATCGTTTTTTGGTGTCGCAGGCTCGCTTGATGTACGTGGTACGCCAGGTGAAACCTATTTCCGAGGTGTTAAACGTCTAGATAACCCAGGCAACTACCCTACTCCAATAGGCGCATCTAGCCGCATTGATATTGTGCGTGGCCCGGCATCACCTATCTATGGTCCAGCGAAAATTGGTGGTTACTTAAACTTTAACCCTAAATCTGCCCGCGCAAGTGGCGGTCAATACTTAGACGAAAATGAAGGTGCTTTCTCTTATACCCTTGGCTCATGGGATAAAAGTGTACTGACTGCTGAAATAGGTGGCCCCGCTACGCTTGGGGGCAAAGAAGCCGGCTTCTATTTGTATGGCGAAGTTGAAAATTCAGGCAGCTACTATGAAAACTCAGGTACCGACCAAACAGTATTGCAAGGGTCATTCAATATCGACGTGACAGAAAACCTTCGCTTTGAGTTTGGTGGTATGTACCACGATTATGACGGTAACCAAGTTGCTGGTTGGAACCGCCTAACACAGGATTTAATTGATAATGGCACTTACATCACAGGTACAGCTAAAAACATCGATACAGATGGTAGCGGTGCTATATCCCATGATGAATACGCTGCAGTAAACCTCGCAGGTAACGGTTTCTTTTACGCCGTTCCTTCTTTATTCACAGATGCAGACGCCACTGATTTGATGCAGTTAGAAAATGTTGGTACCACTACATTAGGCCGTGACCAAGTCTTGGTTGCAGCGGATGATGTGTTGCTAAACACAGTGCAAACCTTGTATTTCGATGCCATCTATTACACAGACAACGGTTGGGAAATCAAAAACCAATTCTTCTACGAAGATTATGAGAACTTAAACGAGAACGCTTATGGTTTCTCACAGTTCCACAACAGCTCTGTGATCGAAAACAAACTGATTTTCTCAACCGAGTACGAAAGCAATTCATTATTAGCACAATTTCAGTTTTCGCCGTCAATTCGTCACACAAACTTCTTACATGGGGATGACTTCACTTACGAATACTTTAACCGTCGCGATCTAACGATGGAATCAACTGCCCTTGATAGACGTGAGCTAGCCACGCGCATTAATGATAATTACGATAACTACGACAAAGGGAATTATACCGATTTAGGTATTGCCGCCATGACCGATTTAACATGGGACTGGGGCTTAAATATCGTATTGGGGTTACGTTATGACTCGATAGATATCGAAACAACGAGCCGCGGCGATTTACTCCTTAATAAAGGCGAAATATTGTCGACCAGTCAAACAGTAGATGGTACCTCATGGAATACCAGTATTTCATACAAAACAGATTTCGGTTTGATTCCATATATTACCCTCGCAGAGCAAGCAACACTTGTCGCCGGCCAAGGTGCTGAAATTGGCTACGGTCAGCTAATTGATGACGACGGCAATGAATATAACGGTGCGTTTGATACATCAGAACTTACCGAATTTGGTATTAAAGGCTCGTTCTTAGATGACTCATTGTATTTTGCGTTGTCCATTTACGAACAAGAACGCTCAGACTTTAACGCCCAAGCGATTGTGACTAACGCGACCACGCAAAACAAAGGAACCGAGTTTGAATTACGTTGGGTAGTGAGCGATCAACTCGTAGTCGGCGCAGGTTATACTAAAATGAAAGTGTATAACTTAACGGCATATAACGATGGCAATGGTGGTTCGTTATTCGGTTTCTTAGGTGCGGAAGACTTAACAAGCCTAACTGACCCGTCATTGGTATTTGGTGGTAACCCTATCGGTTTAACACTGATACCTGAAGGGGCGAGCAAAGAGACAGCTAGAAAAGCCGGTATTCCTGAGAACATATACACACTAAATGCGACCTATGATTTCTTAAATGGTTACGCCGCAAGTGCCAGTATCGTTCGTGCTGATGAGACATATTCAAGCTTCTCACAATCCGTTAAGCTCCCGTCTTACACCTTGGTTAACGCCGGTGTGACGTATACCACAGATACATGGTCAGCTAGTTTGAACATCAAAAACCTAACAGATGAAGAGTACTACCGTGCTAACTTCCCTGATTTGTTTGGTGCGCAAATTGTACTACCTGAACTTCCGCGTCACTACCAAGCGTCAATTGCTTATAAGTTTTAATCACTCATAAAGTTTTTATAAGTGATTTATTCCCACAGACAGGTATGCTAAATAGCATGCCTGTTTTTTTATCTAATGGTAAAACTATGCTAAAAATGTTGTCCAATTCCGTTCTTTCCCTCTCCAGTGTATTTATTCTCAGCCTGCTTATCAGCGGCTGTCAGAGCGCTACAACCGCACAACAAACGACTAACGATGCGCTTGAAACATCAGCGCAAACTCAATCTTTAGAGATAAAAGTTGTCGTGGTCACTATGTTTGAAATCGGCGAAGACGACGATGACAAGCCCGGTGAATTTCAAATGTGGAAAGAAGGCCAAAACCTGAATACACGTTATCCATTTCCCATGTCTCACCACGATATTTACGTCAATGAAGACACAGGCGTAATGGGTATCGTCACAGGTATGGGCACTGCCAAAGCCGCTGCAGCTATTATGGCTTTAGGCTTAGATCCGCGCTTTGATTTAACCCACGCTTACTGGTTGGTTGCGGGAATTGCCGGTGTTGACCCCCAAGACGCATCTATTGGTTCTGCGGTGTGGGCGAACTGGTTAATTGATGGTGACTTAGCTCACGAAATCGACGGACGCGAAATTCCTGACGATTGGAAAAGCGGTTACTTCCCTTTGTTCAGTGTAGAGCCGATACAAGCTAGCTCAGAAAAAGGCTCCGAAGATAATGCACAACCAAGTGGTAAACCTGTTCAGGCCATGAATGGCGAAGCCTATCAGCTCAACACTAAGCTAACAAAGTGGGCCTATGAACTGAGTAAAGACACAGCCCTTAGTGATTACCCAGCCATGTATGAGTTGCGCGAGAAATACCTCAATTACCCCAATGCTCGTAAACGCCCGTTCGTACTGATAGGCGATCATATGGCTGCTGCAACGTTTTGGCACGGCAAGTTGCTAAATGAATGGGCCAACGATTGGTCACAATATTGGAGTAACGGCCAAGCAAATTTCGTCACCTCTGGTATGGAAGACACAGGCAGTTACCAATCAATGATTTATCTTGATAATGCTAATAAAGTCGATAAGTCACGTTTTATGGTTCTGCGCGCCGCCAGCAACTATGCCATGCAGCCTGACAGCTTAACCGCCGCCGAGAACCTCGCCATGGAAAGCGGAGAAAACGGCTACGCTGGTATGCAATCTGCACTTGAATCTGCTTATAACGTCGGGAGTGTGGTGGTTAATGACATAGTCGCTAATTGGAGCACCTACAAAGACGCCCTTCCCTATGAAGCATCAAAGGTTGCACCGGATGAAGATACGTTAAACGAATTAATCACGCCAACGACTGAGCCTGTGGATGCCAAACTCAGTGCCGAAGAGCTAATCAAATCGTTAAACTTAACCGGACACGTCGAAGGTGGATTCTATCGTCAAACATTTAAGGCAGATCATCGTCCAATGTTAAGCACAGCCCATGGGGATCGCGTTAACATGACCTCAATCTATTATTTGCTCAGTGCGAAATCGCCTGTTGGTCATTTTCACATGAACCGCTCTGACATCATGCATTACTTCCATGTCGGTGACCCAATCACTTACTATTTGCTCAATCAAGACGGTAGCCTAGAGACACACGTACTCGGCCCAGATCCAACTAAAGGCCATGAAATGCAAATGGTGGTAAAAGGTGGCACTTGGAAAGCATCGAAAATCTCGACCACTGGCGACTATGGCTACGGTTTGATAGGTGAAGCGGTGGCCCCTGGCTTTGAATACGAAGACATGCAACTTGCTGAACAGGATGAGCTTGTTAGTACGTTTCCTGAACACAGTGCACTGATCAAAACACTCACCCGCTAAACAGTTTACTTGCGCCATTAAACCGCTTCGCGATTATGTGCCACAACCAAGAGTTGTTTGTTGTCATTCAATCACAGCAACTCTTTTTATTGCGCTATTGACTGTTTAACTTAACAATAGCAATACTCCCATAAAATACCGATACACTTACGATTACATATCACTTCTAGCCCGCATCGCAATAAGCAACAATCTTTTAATAGTGGTTAATTTTTTATTTTTAGAATTGGTATTACTTCGAGCGACGCGCTATTTCCTGCTGCTGAAAACGTGATTAATTTTAGCTAACAAAACAACCCTGTATTCTTCAGTTGCATCTGCTGCAAAGGTAAGCAGCATGCCGCAAATCATTTGCCTGCGGTATTCCGGCAAGTCGATATAACCATGCATCCAGTCATAACGAGCAATACGCTGATTGGCAAACACCCTATCTGCTAACAACTCAGGGTCCACATTGCCATTTAAAAAGCCATGTTCCTTAGCGTCAGTACACACGTTATAAGCAAGTTTAAGTGACTTTTTAAAGATACCTCCCGCGTGGCCGTGTTCAAACAGTGACTCTTGTTCACCTATCACAAACGCTGCTTTATAAAAGGCTTCGTCGTCTTGGTAAAGTGACATCAGATTATCAGTAAAAGACTCAACGGCTGTGATGGGATCACTAAATTTATCCGTAAACAGCACGTGTTCGGTACGCTCAACCATGTCGACCACTAACTGTTTTAACACTTCCGACTTGTTACCAATCAAATTATGGATAGTCGGCACGGTCACATTAGCTAAGCTGGCCAACTCCGCCAAGGTAAAAGACGAATAGCCACCGCTGGCTATAATGCCCCGCGCGGTGTTGAGGATGGTCTGCTTACGTTTCAGTTTATTGGCTGTGCGAGTTGCAACTCCGCCTTGGGCCCTAGCTGTCTTCATATACTCTGCTCGTATTCTTTCATTAAAGTAAACTTTATCACGCATTAAATTTTATGTTGAATAAAATTTACAAAAGATTAAGAATGATCGGGTTAACGAATTATTTACAAAAAGAGGAATACAGTATGATTAAAGATATTAGTGCTTCGATTGAGGCATGTGCCGCGCATTATGGCGATAATGCCGACGCTATGCGTCAATACTTAATAGAAGGTCAAGCGAAGGCTGTCGCACTGCCTAATCGAGGCCCCCTAACGTTTGATAAACACGGGCAATTAGATAAAGGGATCTTAGATGCGTATCAGACCTATGGTTTTTATATTTTTGAAAACGTATTGGATAAAAACGAACTCGCAGATATAGAGCAAGACCTAGCGCAATTGAAGCAACGTTTCGCCAGCGAAAATGGCGCTAAAACAAATGCCGATGGTGAACCCGCATTGGGTGTAGATTGCAAAGCCCCTAACCTATTATGGGCCAAATCACTAGGCGACCCTTTAGGTGGCACCCCCATCGCAAATGGTCGTCATCAGGTAAAACTGTTTGAGCCAACCGCTGCCAGCAGCGCTCCAAAAGAGTCACCGTTTGTGCTTTTAGGCTCGTTACAGTTCTCCCCTGCTTGCTTGCGGGTGTATGCTCAGCCGGAATTATTAAAGGTGGCAGAAGCCATTAATGGCAAAGACTTTGCGCCTTTTCACGAATGTTTATTTATTAAAGAGCCAGGTTTAGGAGCGGCAGTTTCTTGGCATCAAGATGGCGATACCCATTGGGATGCGCCCGAGTTCGATGCGCAAATACATGGCTTCAACTTTATGGCGCAGGTATACGGCAGTACCGCGGTAAATGGGGTTTGGGTTGTACCTGGCTCCCATAAAAAGGGCCGTATAGACATTAAAAAGTTAGTGCAAGACACGGGTAGCGAGCGCATTGCTGATGCCTTACCGATTATTTGTAACCCAGGTGATGTGGTAATTTGCAATCGCCAACTGCTTCATGGGTCGTTTGCTAATACGGGATTTGAACCCCGTATTACGATTAACTTCGGTTTTCATAAGCGTACCTCTGTACTTGACGTAAAAGGTGCCGGTATTCACAGCGAAGCGGTGGTGTTTGACGAAGCGCTAATTGAAAAACGCTCCCATGCACTAGGCTATGCCATTGAAGCGCGCAAAGCACAATACCCAAATGAAACCCCATACCAATACCAGCCACTTGCACACAGCAAAGTAGATTTTAGTTGGCAAAGCAATACGTTAGACAAGCTAAAAGACTATAACCTACTCGATCTGAGTATTTAAACACTTAGCATAATGCGCATTGTTTACTGAATAAAAGTGCGCAGGGTATAACCGTATGCTGAGGTCTGCACCTCAGCGACTTGCGTTTATACTCATTGCGATAGGCACCTTATCTTGGTTAAAACCGGAGTGCTGAGCGCTTTGTTAGCGGTACTTTCTTTGCGCTTTAGTCATTAAATTCAAAAATTATATTCCAACAGTGTCTGCTGATATTTTCACCGAATTGAATAACCCATATGAGTAACTGAAGGTATTAACCCTTATACCAAAGTATTAGCATGTAGATTTTTTAATCAATTTAGATAGCGTTTAATAAAGCCATCAAATCGAGATACTTATTACTACTGAGGAATTGACCATGTTGAAAATCGTTAAAACTTCTATCGCTATCGCCGCTACTTCTATTGTGTTTGCTGCTCCTGCGCAAGCTGACGTAGCAGAAGCACTGCAAAATATTTGTACCATTGTCAAAGCAGATGATAAAAGCGAACTGCGCAAAAAAATGAAACGCGTGCAGTCGGATTACCGCCTTAAATTACAAGATTACTACTCAGGTATTACTTGCGGCGGCAACAGCTTAATCCGCACTGCTATGCTAAATGATGCAGTCGAAACAGGAACCTTAATGGTGAAGAAAATGCCAAAAAGCGAGTTGAGTTCACCGGAAACAGACGGCAAAACGGTAGTGGCTTGGGCAAGTGAAAATGGTTTAACCAATTCGCCCATTGTTGCAGTTTTGAACGACCGGATATAGGCCCAGAAATTACCAATAGTTTCAACATGGCAAGTCAGGTAGCGCAACTTGACGCCTTAGCAACCGGCCTCATTTGAGGCCGTTTTTTTGCCCACATGCCTATTCTAACCGGTAAATATATACCGCCACCCCACACAAAAACTTGCTTTTAACCTCCTGTTATACTTGCGCAATATCCCCGTTAGTTATTGATAACTTGGGTCGTAATGGTTATGTTCAAACAAGCTCAGCAATATCACGCTGAAGGTATGAAGTCGCGTTAGTAGCTATAATTTCAGCAATTGCGTTAAATGCGTTATAAATACAATGGATCCACGATTGCTTTACGCCCGTTTACGGGTGCTTGTAATGCAAAAGTGGTATGAGATGGATAATGACAGAACAATTAGTTCAGAATTATAAGTACCGCAGGGATATCATGGTCGTGTTACTTATGGTGACCGTATTCGGCGGGATCATTTTCTCGGTAATTAATTTTTATCGCGGCTTATGGCTACTTGCATCAATCGAACTAGGCTATGGCTTATTTTCATTAGGTTTACTCAAGTACATTAAAACCACGGTGCATTTTCAGCGCTGGGTGAACATCTATATCGTGCCCTTTTTCATTATTATGGTTTATGGCCTGTCTTTACCTCAGTCGTCTGAATCAATTTTCGTGTGGATATTGACCATACCGGTTATTTCATACTTGCTGGTCGGGCGTAAGCTTGGTTTTTTCTATTCGACGATTTTTATTGTGTGTGGAATTATCTCTTATCACTGGCGTTTTATTTCGCTCGAGCAGCAATTTTCGCTGAATGTGGCGATTTCCGCCAACGTCATACTCAGCGCATTACTGATGATGGCATTTGCCCATGTGTATGAAAAAACGCGAGAGCAAAACGAAGCGCGTTTATTATCGCTAGCAGGAACAGATCCGCTAACAGGCCTCGCTAATCGTATGAAGTTAAATGAAGGATTTCAGCAACTCAGTGCGTTAGCGACTCGACACAACGCGCCCTTAACCTTAGTGCTTTTTGATTTAGACCTATTCAAAACGATAAATGATGTCCATGGGCACTCCGTGGGCGACGACGCCCTGCGTCACGTGGCTAATTTTTTGCAAACCAACACCCGCAAAACAGACCTATTAGCAAGATTTGGCGGAGAGGAATTTGCGTTATTGATGGTGGCAACCGATTTAGAAGAAGGTTATGGGCAAATTGAAGCACTACGAAAACGCTTAATGATCACTCCGTTTTCAACCGCAAAATGCGACATTCAAATCACCCTAAGTGCAGGGCTATCAACCTATGGATGTGACGGTAAAAGCTTAAATCAATTAATAGCCAAAGCTGACAAACGCTTATACCACGCTAAAGAAAATGGCCGTAATCAAGTGATAGCGCACGACCCTGACACTAACCAATAAGCCAACCTATAAACGGCTAGAGGTTATTTTTAACGGACGATGTACAGCGACTTTGTAAAACGCTGAGCAATCCTAGCTTTTCAAAAATTGGTAAATAGCCGCATTAACTTCGTCAGGCTTTTCATGATGTAACCAATGGGTCGCATCAGCAAAACGCTTAACTTGGCAGTCAGGTACATAATCTTCTATGCCCTCTAAAATGCCAGTGACAAACGCTTCGTCTTGTTCGCCCCATAAAATAAGCGTAGGTAATTCAATACGAATGTGAGGGATTTTTACATTCGTGGCGTCATGCAAACCTTGCTGAGTCGTTACATCATTGGGCGATGATGAAGGCTCAGGCGGTAACTGCGGCATAGCGCGATAATATTGCAGCATACCGTTTACGGCGCCGGGTTGCTTCCAAGCGCGCAGATATTCGGCCTTATGGCGTTCGCTGAATTGCGTGTCATGCATACCGTCAAACAACATGTCTTTGAGCATACAGAAGTCATCTTGTTCAACATACTCAACACCGTTATCAGCGACGAGACGATGAATGTACGCGCTTTTTTTCTGCTGCTCTGGATTAACCGCCATTTCTCGGCTAAACGTGCTTGGGTGAGCGGCGTTTAAAATCACTAATTTACCAAAAAGGCCTGAATGAAACGCTGCCAATGGCCACGCAATCGCCCCGCCCCAGTCGTGAGCAACGAGGTGCACCGCTTTATTTTGACTGATGGTTTTCACAAACTGTGCATACAAAGCAATCAAATTCGGCACACTATAGGCGCTAACGTCTTTGGGTTTATCGCTTAAGTTGTAGCCCATTAAATCTGGCACGATGACACGATATTGTTGACGAAAATAATCGATTTGCGCTTGCCACGTACCCCAATATTCAGGAAATCCGTGCAGAAAAACCAGGGTATCTGGGTTCGGCTCGTCACTAAGACAGGTCGCTTCAACATAGTGCAGTGATATGCCATTAATATCGGCATAATGATGAGTCATTGGCATCGTATGTCCCTTTTATAAAAAAGGCGAACGCTTTTAAAAAACGTTCGCCTTAGTTCACTCTATTAATGATTTAGCGCGTTACGCACCTAGGTCGAACTGGTCAACCGGCATACTCATTAGGCTATCGGCACCTGTTTCCATGGCGGAAACAAGAGAGCGAGTACGGGTTAATAACCGATCAAAGTAAAACTTCGCAGTATGCAGCTTCGCTTCATAGAACGCTGCATTGTCAGTACCAGCATCAAGCTTTTCTTGGGCGAGTACAGCCATTTTAAGCCAGAAATAACCGACGGTTACGTAACCTGAGTACATAAGGTAATCCACCGAAGCTGCACCTAATTCGTCTGGGTTTTGCGCAGCACGTTTGGTAATATCAACGGTGATCTGTTTCCACTCGTCTAAATGCACTTCAATCGCATTTGACCATGCATTGAATTGACCTTTATCACGAATACTTACGCAGAAGTCACGTATTTCTTGGGTGAATACTTCTAGCAGTTTACCGTTTGATCCCACTATTTTACGGGCCAACAAATCAATTGCTTGAATGCCGGTTGTGCCTTCATACATGGTACAAATACGCGTATCACGTGCAAGCTGCTCCATACCCCATTCTTTGATGAAACCATGTCCGCCGTATACCTGCATGCCGTAGCTGGTCGACTCTTGCGCTGTTTCAGTCAAGAACGCTTTAACAATTGGCGTGAGAAAAGCGAGTTTCGCTTCACTGATTTGCTTAGCCGCTTCATCTTTACTGTACAGCGTAATATCAACCAGTTTCATGGCGTAAATGGCAAGTGCACGATTACCCTCAGCAAACGCTTTTTGGGTAAGCAACATACGACGCACATCAGGGTGTACTATGATCGGATCTGCAGGACCGTCAGGATTTTGTACGCCTTTCATTGAACGAAATTGCACGCGATCTTTTGCATATGCTAATGCACCTTGAAACGCTGTTTCGCTTGATGCTAACCCTTCAAGACCGGTACCAATACGGGCTGAGTTCATAAAGGTGAACATGCAGTTCAAGCCGCGGTTTTCAGTACCCACCAAATAACCTTTAGCGCCATCAAAGTTGATCACACAGGTCGCCGAGCCTTTGATACCCATCTTGTGCTCAATTGAACCACAGGTAACCGCATTACGATCTTCGTTTTCGCCATCGGCACTAACATTGAATTTGGGTACAACAAACAGCGAAATACCTTTTGTACCTTCAGGTGCATCGGGTAAACGTGCAATCACGATATGTACGATATTTTCAGACATATCATGCTCACCCGCTGAGATGAAAATCTTGGTGCCGGTTAAGCTATAGCTGCCATCATCGTTCTTGACCGCTTTGGTTTTTAACATGCCCAAGTCAGAACCGCAGTGAGATTCGGTCAAACACATAGTGCCTGTCCAAGTTCCTGCAACTAATTTGTGCAAGAACATTTTCTTCTGTTCGTCTGTGCCATGGGCTTCAAGAGTTGCCATACAACCTTGACTCAAACCTGGGTACATAGCCCAAGAGTGGTTTGCACCTGAGAGCCATTCACCTAAAGCAGATGACAGCGAATAAGGTAATTCTTGGCCGCCGAATTCAGCCGGGTGTGTCATTGATGGCCAACCGCCCTCAACATATTGCTGATAAGCGTCTTTAAATCCTGTAGGTGTGGTGACCACTGAGTTTTCCCAGGTACACCCTTCTTCATCACCCACAGCATTAAGTGGAGCCAACACGTTTTCACTGAACTTTGCAGCTTCAGAAAAAATCGCCTCGACCATATCCGGTGATGCATCTTCAAAACCAAGATCAGCGTAATGCTTCTCAAAGCCTAACAGTTCGTTCATGACGAACAGCGCATCTTTTTGCGGCGCTTTATAACCTTCCATTCTGTAACCTCTTTTAGCATTTTTAGCGCCTTATTCAAGGCGCCTAAAACTTTAATAAACTTCGAATAAACCAGCAGCGCCCATACCACCGCCAATACACATGGTGCACACGACATATTTTGCACCACGGCGCTTACCTTCGATAAGTGCATGACCCACCATACGCGCGCCACTCATACCGTAAGGGTGACCAATCGAGATCGCGCCACCATTAACGTTAAGTAATTCATCAGGAATGCCTAACTTGTCGCGGCAATACATAACCTGAACAGCAAACGCTTCGTTTAGCTCCCACAGGCCTATATCGTTCATCGTTAAACCGTGTTGCTTAAGCAACTTAGGAATAGCAAACACAGGACCAATACCCATTTCATCTGGTTCACAACCGGCCACTGCGATACCACGATAAGCCCCGAGTGGTGTTAGGTTTTGTTGCTCGGCTAATTTAGAATCCATCAACACACTAGCAGATGCACCATCAGACAACTGACTCGCATTACCCGCAGTAATTACACCGCCTTCAATCACAGGTTTAAGGCTTTTAAGACCTTCGATAGTCGTGTCAGCACGGTTACCTTCATCTTTGCTCAATGTGACTTCTTGGAAGCTTTCTTCTTTAGTTTCGCGATCAACCACCACTTTAGTGGCGGTTACCGGTACGATTTCATCATCAAACTTACCTGCAGCCTGACCCGCAGCCGTGCGCATTTGGCTTTGCAATGCATATTCATCCATCGCATCACGCTCAATACCATAACGAGCGGCAACTACTTCAGCGGTTTGCAACATAGGCATGTAAATATTTTTATGCATTTTCGCCAATGCAGGATCCACCATACGGTGGGTGTTCATGTATTTGTTTTGCACCAAACTGATTTGGTCTAGTCCGCCTGCTACCATTACAGGCACATTGTCGGTGATAATGTGCTTGGCTGCTGTCGCTATGGCGTACATACCTGAGCTACATTGGCGGTCTAGGGTCATTCCTGAAACAGACGTTGGCAAGCCGCCGGCAAGTCCCGCTAGACGACCAATATTCATCCCACCGCTGCCTTGGGTTAAGGCGCTACCCATGATGACATCATCAACTGATGCAGGGTCGATACCCGCTCTTTTTACTGCTTCACGAATGGCGTGGCCACCCATGCTTGGCGCTTCAAGATTGTTGAAAGCCCCTTTGTAAGCACGGCCTATGGGGGTTCTTGCGGTTGATACTATGACTGCTTCTTTCATTGTTTTTCTCTCTGTTTAATCGGTTAAGTAGGTGTTACTGCTTGAAATCAGCAAAGCGTTTGCCTTGCTCAGCCAGTTGTTTCAATAGCGGTGCTGGTTCAAACCAATGGCTACCGTATTCACCTAATTCATCACGATATTTGCACATCGCCTCGTAAACGTTTTTCAAGCCAATTTCGTCTGCGTATTGCATTGGTCCACCGCGATACACTGGGAAGCCGTAGCCATACACATAAATAACATCAATATCGCTTGATTTAGCGGCTATACCTTCTTCTAGAATCAATGCACCTTCATTGATAAGCGGGAAGATAATGCGCTCTAAAATTTCTTGGTCTGAGATATCACGTTGTTCGATACCAAGACGCTCTGCCTCTTCTTTTGCCATTTCTACCACTTCAGGATCAGGAATTGGCATTCTGTTACCCGGCTCGTACATATAAGCACCGCGACCCGATTTAAGCCCTACTCGGCCTTGCTTCACTAAGCGGTCTGAAACCACACAGTAACTAGGGTCATGAGCAATAAATTCACGGCGTGATTCACGTACGTAGTAACCAATATCCAAACCTGCCATATCACCCATGGTGAATGGGCCCATAGGCAAACCAAAGTCATAAATGACTTTATCAACTTGCTGCGGCGTTGCGCCTTCAAGCATCAAACGGGCAGCTTCACGGCCATAAGGTTCAATCATACGATTGCCTACAAAGCCGAAACATACGCCAACCAACACAGCCACTTTGTTGATTTTCTTGGCCATCTGCATCGACGTTTTAATCACTTCAGGTGAGGTTTTCTCCGCTTTAACCACTTCTAGCAATTTCATCACGTTCGCTGGGCTGAAGAAGTGCAAGCCGATGACATCTTCTGGGCGAGAAGTCGATGCTGCAATTTCGTTTACATCCAAGGTGGAGGTATTTGAAGCGAGTATGGCACCTGGCTTACACACTTTATCAAGTGCGCCAAACACTTCTTTTTTGACTGACATCTTCTCGAACACAGCTTCAATGACTAAATCTACGTCGCTTAATGCTTCATATTCCGTAGAGCCCTGTAACAGAGCCATTCTGTCTTCAACAGCTTGTTGGGTTAGCTTGCCTTTTTTCGCTGAGTTCTCGTAATTTTTACGGATTAACGCTAGGCCTTTATCCAACGCTTCTTGCTTAAGTTCAAGCATCACTACAGGTATGCCAGCATTAGCAAAGTTCATGGCAATACCGCCGCCCATGGTACCGGCGCCAATAATACCGACCTTTTTAATGTCACGTGTAGGGGTAGATTTGTCGTAATCACTTACATGTGCTGCGGCTCTCTCAGCAAAGAAGAAATGCTGCTGGGCGCGTGCTTCTTTAGAAGCCATACACTCCATAAACAATTCACCCTCACGCACTAAGCCTTGCTCAAATGGTAATGCAACCGATGCTTCGACGGCTTGAATACAGCGCTCTGGTGCAAAAAATCCCCGCGCTTGCTTTTTAAGGCCTTGACGATACTGAGCAAACAACTCATCTGGCGCGCTGGCTTTATCTATCTCTACGTCTGATGTTTTGCGTACCTTAGCCCCATTGGCAATAACGTCTTGTACAAACGCCATACCTTCACTGAGTAAGTTCGTTGGGTCTTCTACAACTAAATCAAATACACCGTCAAGCTTGCTGGCTTTTTCAGGACGACCTGAAACAATCATGTCTAGTGCTTTTGCCACACCAGCCAGACGAGGAAGACGCTGTGTTCCGCCGGCGCCGGGTAAAATACCTAAATTCACTTCCGGTAAGCCAACTTTGTTGCTGGCGAAGGTAACGCGATAATGACATGAAAGCGCAACTTCTAGGCCACCACCAAATGCGGGGCCATTAAGCACTGCAATCACTGGCTTGGAAGCGTTTTCAATCACATCCAAAACGGTGGGCAAGTGAGGTTCAAGGTTACCGCCTGAAAACTCACTGATATCAGCACCGCCAGAGAATAAGGCTAGTTTTGAAGAAATAACAATGGCGTCGACCTGGTCGTTATCCAGTGCTTGATTAATGTTTTCAATTAAACCTACGCGAACTGATTTAGATAACGCGTTAACCGGTGGGCTTTGCATATACAAAACCGCGACATTTCCTTGTACTTCAGCTATCACTGCTTCACTCATAAACACCTCTTACCAGACAAATTAGTAAACGAATACTAGGTCAGGGCGCTGAATCATCCAAATTTATTGGTTTTATATTGATTAATAATTAGAGCTAATAACGGAGAAAAAATAAACGCCCATATTATTATTCATTAAATTCATACTTCTGCATTAATTTAGGCGAGTTGACTTTTGACGGGCCAAGTGATTTTCTAATACCACGATTACAAATTTAACAATGTGTTTACACGTCGTTATTTAGCCCCTCTAGGAAATGATTGATGCAGTATTTACGTACGCCAGATGCATGCTTTGAAGGTTTAACAGCCTATCCTTTCAAACCAAATTACCTCTTCGTCGATGATTTTGACGGTGGCGAAATGCGTATGCATTACCTTGATGAAGGCAGTAAAGACGGTGAAGTCGTACTTCTGCTGCACGGTGAGCCGTCATGGAGCTTTTTGTATCGAAATATGATCGCCCCCATCACAGATAAAGGCTATCGGGTTATCGTGCCAGACCTTATTGGTTTTGGCCGCTCAGACAAACCGACAAAGCGCAGCGACTATACCTATCAACGGCATCTGGATTGGCTACGCAACATACTTAGTCAGCTATCGTTAGAAAACATCACCTTAGTCTGTCAAGACTGGGGAGGCCTGCTTGGGTTGCGATTAGTGGCAGAGCATCCAGATAAATTTGCACGCGTTCTTGCTGCCAATACCATGCTGCCCACAGGAGATCACGCGCCTGGAGAAGCGTTTATGAAATGGCGTACGTTTTCACAAGAGGTAGCAGAATTTCCCGTCGCAGGCATTATTAAAGGCGCCACGGTCACTGAACTGGCACCGAGCGTACTTGAAGGGTATAACGCCCCCTACCCCAGCGAAGAACATAAAGCAGGTGTGCGCCAATTTCCACTTCTGGTGCCCATTACTACCGACGACCCACAAACCGAAAACAATCGCGCTGCTTGGCAAACCTTAAAACGTTTCAACAAACCCTTTCTCACTGCCTTTAGCGATAGCGATCCGGTTACCGCAGGGGGCGACAAAATTATGCAAAAGCTCATCCCTGGTACGCAAGGTCAATCACATACCACCATCACCAACGGCGGGCATTTTTTACAAGAAGATCAACCACAGCAGCTGGCACAAGTGCTACTGCAATTTATTAACGACAACCCAATTTCAACAGATTAAAAGCGAGTATCAACATGGATTCATTATTAGATTTTAGCGGTCAAGTGGCATTAATTACCGGTGCAGGCAGTGGCTTCGGTCGTTTATTGTCAAAAGGCTTAGCTGAGCGTGGTTGTAGGTTGGTGATAAGCGACATCGACCCTAAAGGGCTTGCTGAAACAGTAGCTAATCTTAGCGATTACGCTGACAACGTGATTGCACAGCACTGTGATGTTGCAAAAGAAGCAGACTGCAAAGCTATGGTCGACAGCGCCATGGACAAATTTGGCCGAGTCGATATAGGGGTAAATAATGCGGGTATCGCCCATAGCATGGCACCTATGCATACGCTTGACGAAGCGACAATGGATAAGCAAATGGATGTGAACGTCAAAGGGGTAATGTTCGGCATGAAGCATCAAATTGAGGTCATGTTAAAGCAAGGTAGCGGTCATATCCTGAATGTAAGTTCACTTGCCGGTTTAGGCGGGGCCCCAAAAGGTGCTGCGTATTCAGCAGCGAAACACGCTGTTATCGGTTTAACCAAAACAGCAGCGATTGAATATGCGCGTAAAGGTATTCGTGCCAATTCAATTTGCCCATTTTATACCCCTACCAATATTTTGAATATCGATGGGCAAATTTCAGAAGAAGGCATTACTCAACTCGCAGTCGGTTGCCCGATGAAGCGTCTTGCGACACCACAAGAAATTGTCAACGCCATGTTGTTAGTGCTTTCACCTGGCAATACCTATATGACCGGGCAATCTATTGCGCTTGATGGTGGTGTGACCGCCTGGTAATAACGCTAAATTTGGCTATTAATTAATGATTTAAAAGGGGCAATCTAATTGCCCTTTGACGTGAATAAGGAACCGAAAATGCAAGCGCTAATGATGAATTCACAACTGATGATTTCAAATATTTTAAAACATGCAGAGAAGAACTATCCGAACCGTGAAATTGTATCGGTTACCGCTGATAACCCTCGTCACAGGTACACCTATAAAGATTTTGCTGTACGCACCAGGCAGCTAGCTAACGCCCTAGATGCATTAGGTGCGGAGTTTGGTGACCGCATCGGCACTTTAGCGTGGAACGATTACCGCCACCTTGAACTTTACTATGCGATTTCCGGTAGCGGTATGGTGTGTCACACCATCAACCCGAAATTGTTCCCAGAGCAAGTTAATTACATTATTAATCATGCCCAGGACAGGTTCATATTTGTTGATGTATTGGTCATGCCATTAATCGAAGCGCTAGCCGAGCATTTGCCTAATGTAGAAACATTCATCGTATTGACCAACAAGGCCAATATGCCACAGACCAAACTTGAAAACGTGCTGTGCTATGAAGAACTTATAGCAGATAAATCCACTGAGTTTGAATGGCCAGAATTTGATGAGAATACCGCCAGCGGTATGTGTTACACCTCAGGTACGACGGGCAATCCTAAAGGAGTGGTATACAGCCACAGATCAACCATGTTGCATGCGTACGCCGGAGCTCTGCCCGATGTGACAAATTCATCCGGTAGAGAAACCTGTCTGCCTGTTGTGCCTATGTTTCACGTTAATGCTTGGGGATTACCTTTTGGTACCATAATGACAGGCACTAAATTAGTCATGCCTGGTCCGAAGATGGGCGACGGGGAAACCTTACAAAACTTGATTGAGAGTGAAAACGTAAGCTTCAGCTCTGGGGTGCCAACAATCTGGTTAGCGCTGCTTGATTATTTAGATAAAAGCGGGAAAAAAATCACTTCTCTAAGTCGTGTCACGGTTGGCGGCGCAGCATGCCCACGAACCATAATCGAACGCTTTAAACAACAGCATAACACTATGGTATATCAAGGTTGGGGCATGACGGAAACCAGCCCACTAGGCACAATTTTTGGTTTGCAACCCGGCATGGAAGAATACACAGACGAACAAATCACTGATTTACAAACCATGCAAGGTCGCGGTGTGTTTGGCATTGAAATGCGCATAGTGGACGAAGATAACAATGAGTTACCTTGGGATGGCGTGGCATTTGGTGCCTTGAAAGTTCGCGGGCCTTGGGTCATCAGTGGTTACTACGGAATGTCACAAATCCCAGGTGAAGAAGGATGCCCAGTGGACGACAAAGGCTGGTTTGATACAGGAGACGTGGCAACGATTAATGCCGATGGTTATATGCAAATTACCGATCGCACCAAAGATGTTATTAAATCCGGTGGTGAATGGGTGAGCTCTATCGACATCGAAAATGCTGCAGTGAGTCACCCTGCTATTGCAGAAGCCGCAGCGATTGGTCGATACCACCCCAAATGGACTGAGCGCCCACTGCTTATCGCAGTTCGAAAAGGCGACACACAAGTAACGAGCGCTGAAATATTGAACTTCTTAACGGACAAACTGCACAAATGGTCATTGCCTGACGATGTGGTTTTTGTGGATGAACTGCCCCATACCGCAACAGGTAAATTAAACAAGCTAGCCTTGCGTAAAACCTTTGAAGATTACGAATTTCCAGAAGCGGGATAGCAGCGCATGTAGTGTGCGTAACCCCACTGTAAAAAAGGCTCTATGAGCCTTTTTTCATTTCTGGCCATCCTATTTAGTTCTGTGTTTAACGAAACAAGTGTTAACTTTTTGATCGTTGCAATTCTACCAATTTGACCTAATCTGCACGTCAAACGAATACATCAAGTGCGCGTATCGCGCCAAACTCGATGCATTACGTCAATAACAATTAATAACATGGACTTAATATGACTTTTATTCAACGATGCTTAGGTGCAGCCTTCAGCCTCCTTATAGCAACTCAAGCCATTGCCAGCGAAGAGGCCTATCGCCTAGGCGATAACGTAACACCGAGTTTTCAACAAATTTCACTGAAAATAGATCCAAACCAAGCGACGTTTAGCGGTGAAACGACGATCACGATACACATTGAAAACCCTACGGATATTGTGCGTTTTTATCAACGAGATCTAGACGTATATAAAGCCGAGCTTATTGACGGCATGGATCGGTTTGAGCTAACCCTGTCGAGCCATGCCTATGACATTCAACATGCTAAAGCACAAGACATTTTGCCCGCTAAAACCTATCAATTGCATATGGAATTTACCGGTAAGGTTAACACCACCTCAGATGGTATGTACCTTTCAACGTTTGAGGGTAAAAACTATATTTTCACCCAATTTGAAGACATGCACGCCCGTCGTGCGTTTCCTAGCTTTGATGAGCCCAGCTATAAAATCCCCTATCAGCTGACAATTACCGCACCATCGGTTAATACTGTTATCTCCAATACACCCGTGGAATCAACCAACACAGAAGATGGCTGGCAAACCGTTGAGTTTAAAAAAACCAAACCGATGCCGAGTTACTTGGTCGCCTTTGCGGTGGGCGAAATGGATTCAGCTGAAATCACTGAATTATCCGTGCCTGGTCGAATATACACACCCAAAGGCCAAGCCCATCGAACCAAGTTTGCCGTGGCGCAAACACCTAAAATTCTTAGCGCCTTAGAAGATTACTTCGCCACGCCCTACCCCTATGAAAAACTCGATTTTATCGCTGTGCCTAACTTTACTCATGGCGCAATGGAAAACGCGGGTTTAGTGACCTTTCGCAGCAGCCTGCTTTTACTCGATGATGCACCTCGTTTAACTGAACAAAGCGGTCCAATTAAAACTATAACGCACGAGTTGGCCCACATGTGGTACGGCAATCTCGTCACTATGTCTTGGTGGGATGATCTTTGGTTAAATGAAGCGTTCGCCTCCTGGATGGAAGGCAAAATCACCACGGCCCTTTACCCTGAGCTGAATACCCAAGCCCAGCTGGTTCAAGAAGGCGCATTTGCTGGAGACGCCAGCCCTACAACGAAGGCCGTTAAAAAGGAAGTACGAAGTCAAACAGATGTTATGGACGGGCTTGGCTTGAACTACAGTAAAGGCGAGTCAATTTTACAGATGGTAGAAGCGTTAGTAGGCGAAGACGCATTTCAAAAAGGTGTTCAGCGTTATATGCAGAAACACGCTTGGGGTAATGCCCAAGCTGAGGACTTGTGGGAGGTATTAGAGAGTGTCGCCGATTTTGATGTACCGGCCATGATGCAAACCTACCTAGAGCAACCTGCCTATCCCTTAGTTAGTTTTGCTGACAATGGCGATATAAGCCAAAGTCGTTACCATTTATCTGGCGCTGAAGTAACAGCACAAACGTGGATTGTGCCCTTGGCAATAACCTATAAAAAGAACGACAAACTCATTCATAGTCAGTTATTTTTAGACAAACGCAAAATGAATCTGCCAGAGTTGGAACAAGCTCAGTGGATTTACCCGAACGACAACGCTATGGGCTACATGCGTTGGCAGATCCCTGCTGAGCAATTACACGCATTGCTTCAAGATACCCAAGTACTTAACGCCAGAGAAAAAAAATCGCTTTTGTACAATTCAGATGCCTTACTCAAAGCAGATAAGATCAGCTTAAGCCAACATATGGCCGTACTAGACGCGCTAGCCAAAGACAGCGACCCTGTCGTAGCGCGTTCTGTAGTAGCTTCATTATCTGACTTAACCTATTTGGTCGATGATGATAACAAAGCACTTTTCGCCGACTTTTTAAACAGTAAGCTAAGTCATTGGTTTGCTAGATTGGGTACGGTCGAAGATAAAAGCGACAGCAATGACGTAAGTCGATTGCGCACCGCGGTATTTGGTTTACTCAGTCGCTACACACCTAACGAAGCAGTGCTTAAAGAAAGTCGCCGTATCACGGAAAAGTTCTTAAAAGACGACACCAGTACAGGCCGAGCTATTGCCGCCAATGCTATGCGCAGTTTGGCGGTGAATGACAGCGAAAACTGGTTTGAAAAATATAAAGCTGCCTATATTGCTAGCAACGATGCTAACACCCAAAGCAGCATACGCTATGGTATGTTATTTTCTAACCCTGTCGTTCTTCGAAAAGTGCTAAATTTGGCACTAAGTGATGCAGTCAGCCCTGCAAACGTATTGGGTTTTATTGCCACGGCAAGTCACGCCAAGGAAAATAAAGATGAGCTGTACCAATGGCTAGATTCAAACATGGAAAAAGTCACCGCTAAAATGCCTGCTTATCACATTGCCCGCATGCCTGAATATGTATCCTCGAGCTGCAGTCAGCACAATATCGATTTAGCAAAAGACTTTTACGCCAAACACAAGGACAAATATGACGGTATGGCCCGCAGCTATGACGTTGCACAGGACGAATCCAGGCAGTGCTCTAAGTTAAAACAAGCCAATCAAGGGGCCTTTAATCAATATCTTCAAGGTGCTACGGCTTACTTTTAGCGGTCACGGAAGGATATAAAATACCGCGTTTGAGATTTTCCGCGCTTAAAAACAACGCATTATCAAAAACGGAAAAAGGCAGTCAGAATGCTCTGACTGCCTTTTGTTTTGCTGCGAATAAACAGCAATTAGCTTAGATCTTTGGACACCTACTTACTGAGTGACCATAATCGCTTTCACGTTAACAAACTCTCGCATACCAAAGCCGCCATGTTCTCGGCCATAACCACTTTCTTTCACACCACCAAAGGGTAGATTAGGATGCGCTAAACCGTAGCCGTTGATATTGATCATTCCTGTATCAAATACGTCACGGGCAAGTTCAATCGCTTTATCTTCGTTCTTGCTGAATATACCGCCACCAAGGCCGTAACGTGAATCGTTGGCGATGCGCATTGCATCTTCATCGTCTTTCGCTTTAATTAAAGATGCTACTGGACCGAATAACTCGTCATCATAAGCGGGCGAGCCAGCGCCGACATTCTCAAGCACGGTTGCTGGATAAAAATAGCCTTTACGATCTGGAACTTCACCACCTATTAAGCACGTTGCACCTGCTTTGAGCGATTCGGTCACTTGGTCATGTAATTTGTCTCGCAAGTCTTCACGCGCCATCGGGCCAATGTCTGTCCCTTCGAGATTTGGGTCATCCATTTTAAGAGCCTTCATGCCTTCAACGAATGCGGTTTTAAATGCTTCATAGTTCTTTTCTGTCACGATGAAACGTTTAGCAGAAACACAGGTTTCACCGTTATTGATTACGCGCCCCGTGACGCAGGCTTTGACCGCAACGTCGATATCTGCATCATCAAGAACCACGTAGGCATCGTTACTACCTAGTTCAAGTACCGATATTTTGACGTTTTCTGCTGCAGACGCACCTACTTTTTTACCGACACCATCACTACCAGTGAAGGATACACCGCGTACTTTTGGATGTTTAATCAGTTCACTCGCCGCTTCACCATCAATTAATAACGATTGATAAGCACCTTTGGGAAAACCTGCCTCTTCGTACATTTCCTGAATTTTAACCGCCATACCAAATACGTTCGCAGCATGTTTGAGCACGGTCACATTACCTGCCATCAGGTTCGATGCACTGTAGCGTATCACTTGATAAAGCGGGAAATTCCACGGCTGGATCCCTAAAATAACACCGATAGGACGATAACTTACTATCGCTTTGCCGGGTTCGTAATCTCGCTCTTCATCTGCAAGTAAACTGGGCCCTTGTTCAGCGCTATAACGACAAATTCCTGCGCACAGTTCCACTTCTTGGTAACCCTGCTCCTTCACTTTACCCATTTCGTCGACCATTAGGGTGACAATTTCGTCTTTATTGGCTTCGATAACATCGGCCATCTTATTAAGTAATTTGGCACGCTCCTCGGTGCTGGTGAGCTTCCACTGTTGGAATACCTCATCGGCCTGATCAACGGCTTTGTTCGCCTCGTCTGTGGATAATAGCGTGTACTCGTTCAATTGTTCTTCAGTGGTTGGGTTAATCGTTTTCACTGTGTTTGACATAATCTCTCTCCTGTAAATGAATAGTATGTGGAGTCGATTATCAAAGGAGCAATTGCAACGCCAAGATAGGTTTTCATCGGCGCTGCGATGCGTCAAAAGTCGTTCAGCGCCCGCACGAAAGGGCTTTGCGTAAACGTAAAAAAGTATGTATTGAATTTACCAAGGGGTGAACGCTGACGCACCAAGCCCCCTCGGCTAGGATTTGCAGTAAATGTTACAAGGCGCAATTGTAAAGTCTTTAGGCATTTAGCGTCCTATATAGGATCCCTTGCCTGCGTAAAGCACGAGTTGAAGCCAAGCGAATTAGAAATGCGGCAATACTTTATTGCGCCCGCACCCTAAGCCCACTACCGCACAACATACACAGGCAATGGCGCACATCCACAAGCTACCTGACCAATCACCAAGTGAAGAATACAGATATCCCGCAAGCATGGGGCCCACGGCCGCTAATAAGTAACCAAAAGATTGGGCCATGCCCGACAACGAGGCGGCTTGTAAGGCGTTTTGACTGCGAAAGCTAATAAACGATAAGCCTAAAATAAAGCACCCTCCGGAGCTAAACCCGACGAGTACTGTCCAAATTAGTGCGAACTGCGGCGCATACAATAGCCCTAAAATACTCACAGCGCCTACAATCGATATCAATACCGCCGGTATACGCTGGTCTTTTAATCTTGCCAAAATAGGTATGAGTAAAAACCCAGGAATAGCCGATGAAAACTGTAGCCAACCATGCAGTACGCCAGCGTAAACCTGTGAATACCCCGCAGCAACTAACACATTAGGTAACCAACCAATTAGCACGTAGGTCATGAAGGAATTCAAACCGAGGAAAATTGTGACCTGCCAAGCCAAAGCGAAACGCCATACTTTGCTGAGTTTCGCGGTATGAGGCGCCCCACTCTTATTCGGTTCAACGCCGCCATTATCCGGCATAGTACGAGTAGTTAATCGTGGCAACCACAGCACAATACTCACTAAAGTGATAACAGAGAACAACCCCAGTGCCCCTTGCCAGTTTAGCCCCTTAAGGTTCGCTAGCGGCGTGACTAAAGCTGAAAACCCACCAGAGAAAATCCCCATTGCCAGCACATAACATGACGTCATCATGGCGACTCGGGTGGCAAAATCTCGTTTAATCAAACTTGGCAGCAATACATTGCCGATAGCTATCCCCACACCAATAACAGCGGTGGCTATGTATAGCATCCACACAGAATCAATCAACCGAAGACCAATTCCTGCGCCTATTAATAGCAGCGCAATAAATATCGCTTTTTCAATTCCTATTTTTCGCGCCAATGTGGCCGCCATGGTCGAAGCCACGGCAAATGCAATCAGTGGTAAGGTGGTTAACATGCCCGCTTGGGCATTGCTTAACGTGAAGGTGTGAATAATGCGCTCGAGAATAGGGGCAATACCAGTGATTGGCGCACGTAAATTCGCGGCGACAAAAAGTATTCCCAATACCAAAACAAAGGTTGATGCAGCTATTTTACTCGGTGCCGACTGCTCTATTCTGCTTACTAACTGCACATTTACTCCCGTTTGACTTTATGGCTTTTAAGCGTTGCGCTGCATTTTTCACTCGCATGCATTTCTCGATTAACGTCACGTGATTTAACGGCACATGATTTAAAGACAAATCGTGTACATCAACATGGCGCATGCCAGCACCATGCGATAAGCGATATCAGCATGAGCTCAAATGACTCACATCAAACATGCACATAGTGAAAGACGTCGCAAAATTGTGGCTATTATAGAAGCTCTTCAAGCCTTATAATTTACAAATAAAGACAACAAATAACTAAATACCGACAAATGAGCTTACTGAACTTTATACAGTGGAATGATCTACAGCATTTCGAAACTATGCCTCAACCCGTGGTTGCACGTATTGAGAAAGTCAATAATAGCCATGAACTGCCCCTACATACCCACCCTAAAGGGCAGCTTATTCTTGCGCTGCATGGCTATGTTACATGTGAAGTTGCAGGCAAAATGTGGATGGTGCCAACTCACAGCGCGATTTGGATCCCAGCTCATGTGAGCCATAGTAATCGCGCTTCTGATCATGCAGAGCTTTGCCACGTGTTTATTCAAGCTAGCGAACTGCGCATGCCAAATAAAACCTGCACGCTTGCAATAAGCTCTTTGGCCAAAGCGTTAATCTGTCATTTTGCCTCACTGGATCAGCATTACCCTAGCTACGGCGAAACCAGTCGAATGGCCCAAGTATTAATCGATGTTGTCAGCGGCTTGCCAAAGCAACCCATGGCGTTGCCCTTATCAACGCACCCCACCATGGCTAAGCTAGCGCAACAACTTTTGGTCTACCCAGAAGACCGAAAAACACTTGCCCAATGGGCGAGTTATTTAGCCATGACCGAACGTACCCTTGCTCGACTAATAAAGCGAGAAACCGGCATGAGCTTTGGTCACTGGCGAGCGCAGTTACATGTGATCATCGCCGTACAAAAACTCAGCAGTAACATGCCAGTGCAACGGGTTTCTGAGTATCTTGGCTACAGTTCAGTAAGCGCTTTTATAACCATGTTTAAAAATCTACTCGGCGAATCACCAAAGCGCTATGTAAAGCAACAGCTTGAGTGATTCTAGCTGCTGAAAATGAAATAGGTTTGCCCTTTTGTGTCGTCGTATTTACCAATCGGCAATGTTAATCAATGCATACGTATGGATCACATTTAACCGCTGATGCTTGCTATAGTCCTAGCGAGTCTTTTTGCGCGGTGCTTATACTGCCCTAGGACGCGAGCTATCTCGCTTTAACGCCCTTTTATAAGCACCGAGCGACATGCTGTTATTACTTATAGGTACCTACAATGCGTAAAATATTACTGTTCTCATTGAACTTAACACTGATGTTCACTCTGTATGCCGGCGCTAGCACAGCAAGTGAAGTCACACGTGGTAATTTAGTCACTATCAGTGATTTTGATTCCAACTATGTTGCCTCTAGAAATGTCCATATCTGGTTACCTGAACAATATGCACAAACTACTAAGCAGGGTGAAAAGTTCGCAGTGCTTTATATGCACGATGGGCAAATGTTGTTCGATCGCTCTTCAACGTGGAACGGACAGGCATGGGGCGTAGATGAAGTCGCTTCTGACCTACTGGACAAATCAAAGCTTAGGCCGTTTATTGTTGTGGGTATCGACAACGGCGGTGCAACCATCAGACATGCAGAATATTTCCCACAAAAACCGTTTGAAAGCTTGAGCAGTGACAAGCAAAAAGCGCTGTATCAAGGGACCCATAACGGCGCTCAATCCTTGTTTGCAGGCAATAAAGTGCAATCGGACGAGTACTTAAAGTTCATAGTCAACGAGCTAAAACCCTACATCGATAAAACGTACAAAGTGCATACTGACCCCGAAAACACCTTTGTAATGGGCTCAAGTATGGGGGGATTAATATCGCTGTACGCGATAAGTGAATACCCCGAGGTTTTTGGTGCTGCGGCTTGCCTTTCAACTCACTGGCCTGGTGATTTTGATTCTAAGGATGACCTTATTCCACGCGCGTTTTTTAGCTATATGAAGACGCACCTACCGACGGCCAACAACCACCGAATCTATTTTGATCACGGCACTGCCACATTAGATGCTAGATACCCAGCATTACAAAAACGTGCTGACGCAATTATGCTCGAAAAAGGCTATGACACTAACAATTGGCAAACCCTCGCCTTTGAAGGTGCCGCGCATACAGAAGATGCGTGGAATGCCCGTTTGCACATTCCTCTCATTTTTTTATTTGGACAGTAAACTTGGTCAACAAAGACAGACGAAAAGAAGCACTATCGATATCAGGCATGGCATTTCTTTTCGTTGACCATAATCAGTAACTCTGCGGCTGCTTGCGCATCACATAGTGCTCTGTGATGGTTATCAAGAGATAAGCCATATTCTTTGGTTAAATTACCTAACGAATAAGACTTTGAGCCTGGGTAATACTTGCGCATTTCACGCACCGTACACAGCTTTGGCATTGAGAATGAGCGCTCTAAACGGGCGTACTCTAACTTAAAAAAGCCGTAGTCAAAATTCACATTATGAGCAACAAAAATGCAGTCCTGCATAAAGCGTTCTAAATCATCTATCACTTCGCAAAACAACGGCGCATCTTCAACCATGTCGTTGCTTATTCCCGTTAGGCGGGTAATAAAATGGGGTACACGACGCTCAGGGTTGATAAGGCTACTCCAGCTGTCGACTACTCTACCGTTTATCACTTTAACGGCACCAATCTCTGTAATGCGGTGACCTGGCTTACATCCTCCTGTGGTTTCAACATCAACCACAACATAAGGTTGCTGAGGGTTATAGCGCCATTCAACTTGGCACACACCTACGTTAAAGCCCGCATTTTGTAACGCATCAATGCTGACCAATTGATTGGCCCGCAACTGGTCACCGGGCGCTTTAACTTCTTCAAAGCGCAGCTGCTGATGTTCGATAACCATTAAATCCGGGTAACCGTCTTTCAGCCCTTGGTAATTTTTTGCCATCGCCCTCAGATGGCTCGCGACGCACTGCCCATCAACATGTTGTAGAAACACGCCTATGATTTCGAGCATCTTGCTGTGCCAGCGAAAAATGCCATTGGGCTGTCCATAATGGTGACTGGCCACTTGGGTGATATAACCCATCGCATGGCTGGTAGTAGCATGAGGGTGATGTTGCGTAAAAAGTGCTAAGCGCGCCTCTACCTGCTCTTCGAGTTCTTGATACAAGCTATTTTCTTTAATCAGGCGCGGGGTTCGATCAAACTCAGAGCCTGTGGCACGTTGCGCCTCATTAAACAATTCATGCCAGAACGTTAAACCAAATAGCGCTCTGAATAAGCGATTTTCGGTTCGATAAACCTGCGTATGTGAAACCCGTGTATGCTCAGCGCTTTGCTGGCCGTTTTGTAGCTCTTGTGCATTTTGAAGAGGTTGCTCTTTTCGCTCGCTTATAAATTCACTTTGATAATCGGCGTTTTTTTCGCCCAATGCGCATTTTTCATCAGGCAAACTTAGTGTTTCGTAATAACGTTTTACGCCTAACTCCACACGATCTTTATACACTTCATCAATGTACAGCTTTGTGCTGTGCTCACGAAGACGCTGGGTTCGAACACTTAATTTTGCTTGATTGAATTTCCGCTGGTAAAAATCAAATGCGAATAAGCTCAGCTCATCGTCTTTTGGCGATTCGAGTATCGCTTCAAGAGCAGACTTGGCTTGCGCTTTATCAAGTTTATAGGTTTCTCTTATCAAGCGCTCTTGGGCTTTTTGGTGTGACGATAATCGCCAAAATGCCAGCGCTTGCGTTTTTGCACTGTCATTATCAAGCGCAAATAAGGCGCAGCCTATTTCGTACCAAAAATGTGCTGCGTATTCATTGGCTATAATCCCAACGGGGCTTTGTTGCACGGCTTGGTTTTGCGCTAATACAAGCAGCTCTTGCTCATTGATTGTTGCCAGCTGTTGTTGTACCAGTTGTTGTAATTGGGCAAAATAAAAAGCACTTTGAGCTTGTTCAATGTCATCAAAGCGCGGCCCTTGCTGTTTAGATTTACTGCGTGTTTTAAGTACGCCTAAATCTCGCATCGAAAATTTATCAAGGGCACTTTTAAGATTGCCGAAAAATAAAAACAGCAGATATTGCCATTCATTAACAAAGGTTTTCACTTTAATGTCATCACACACCTCATGCTGAACAACAGCACTAGGGGTAAGCGCTTTGGCTAATCTCAATAGTTCAGCTTTAGGGGCACTTTTTTTAAACAACACATTCTGAGCACATAACAATTCAACTAGTTGCGCCTTATTCAGTGTACCTAACAGTAGGCTGACGTCGCTTTTTTCAACGTGTCGCAATGCCCTTATTTCTAACAAGGCATCCAATTGCTGTTGGCAGTTTTCAATTTCTTCATAAGATAACATCTTGCTACAGGCGATAAACGACCCTTTGCGATTCACTGCACGCACAAACATGCACTGAGTGTTGTGCTGAAGTTGTTTAAATCTTTGGATAAACTCGATATGAGGCGACGATAGAAGTGACGCACAATGCACTTCAGTGTAGGTAATGAACTCATTGAAATGATCAAGGTAGTATTTTTCCGGTAGCACTAACACTGAATTGGCTGGTTTTACCGAGGGAGTCACATCTTGAGAAACCTTATTTATATCATTCATCTAAGGTAATACTGTCAATCAACAAACAAAAATCCCCTTGTTGGCGATCGCCTATTAAAAAACCGAGTTGTTTTACGTCCTGCCAATTCAGCATGGGGGCATCTGCTACTTTTTTACCGCGCAAGGTCGCTTTGAATTCGCTCAGTTTAAAACGGAAGGTTTGCCAAACATTAGCTTGAGTAGTAAAGCCAACGCCATAGGAAGGCACACCTTTTTCTAAACTGGGTTTTAAGCGTAATTGATAGCGTTTGCCATCACCCATAACTCGAATTGATAACTCTGCGTCATGGGTGACATTTACTGCAAAAACCCGTCTGGTCACTGATGCAAAGCCACCGTTATTCTCTAAAGAAACATGACCACTAAAAACGGCTAGTTTGTCCACATGGGATAATTGAGACTTTGAAATGCCACCCATAACGCCGTCGTTTACCGATTTCCAGCTATCGCTTTCATTAATTTTAAAAAGATTCATAGATGACACGCTCATTATCGAATGGTCAGCGCCTATTTTGATAGGCCGATGTTACATACAGTGGTTTATACAGTATTTTAACCAGTTTTATGATTATGACGCAAGTCGTGATGACAGATAGATTGATACTCACCAGTGAACATCAATGTATGCCTCAGTCACAACGTTACACAGTTAGTACCTTACACAGTTAGTACATTACACAAGCTATACGTTGCAGGGCGGCTGGCGGTTCAGTGCCAAAAAGCACTAAGTAAACACAAAGGGTTATGCGTTGGTGTATTTGCACCTTTGCTCGTTGGAGTTTCCTCACGTTTATCCGCCCTTAGCAGCCGCTTTTTACACGTTGCATCGCCATGACAGAGCGAGTATTCTGCGCTCAACCACTAAAGAGATATAAGATTACGATGAAAATCAAAGCAATAAGTTTATCTATTGCCATGTATTGTGGCATTGCCTTCGCGGCACAAAATGATCAGTTAGCAACGCCCTCACAAACCCAAGTAACCGAGCGATTCGCAGAGCTCGCCCTTGAGTGTGTGCACAAAGAATATCCGAACATCATCAAACATATGATGACAGGCGATGAGGACGTGAAAACGCCTAAAGAACTCTACCCCGCTTTTTACGGTTGTTTTGACTGGCACTCTTCTGTACACGGGCATTGGTTGCTCACTCGTATCGCCAGCCAACATCCTGATTCCGCGCATTACAAGGCGATAATGGCAAGTTTAGGGCAAAGCTTTAGCCAAGCGAATATCCAAGGTGAATTAGCCTATTTCAACCGCGAAGGCACTGGCACCAGTTTCGAGCGCCCTTACGGCTTAGCTTGGTTTTTACAACTCACCAGCGAATTGCGTGAATGGGACAGCCCCCAAGCTAAAAAGTGGTTAGCAACACTGATGCCGTTGGAAAATAAAATCGTTGCCAACTTAACCGACTGGTTGCCCAAGTTGTCATTTCCCATTCGCGTGGGTGAGCACAGTCAAACCGCATTTGCTTTCGGCCTAATGTTGGATTGGAGTATAACAGCGAACAATACTGCTTTTAATCAGCTACTTAAGAGCACCGTTACGCGTTTGTATGCTAACGACGTAAACTGCCCCCTCGCTTACGAGCCATCAGGGCAAGACTTTTTATCACCCTGTATTGCAGAAGCAGACTTGATGCGCCGTGTTTTTCCGAATGCCGAATACAGTAAATGGTTGAGCGCGTTCTTGCCGTCGATCCCAACAGATGGAAACGGCAATTGGTTGAGCGTGGCCACGGTTGTCGATAAAAGCGATGGCAAACTGGCCCACTTGGACGGGCTTAATTTAAGCAGAGCATGGATGTTAGAAGGCATTGCCTCAGCGCTGCCAGAAGATGACAAAAGATTAGCGGCGATAAACAGTGCGGCGAAAAAGCATCACCAAGCAGGCATCAATTCTGTGATACACGACATGCATTACATGGGCAGTCACTGGTTAGGAAGTTTTGCTACCTACCTAACCACAGAACGCGGCTTGTAATACACTCGCAGGCTTTGACTGCAAAGACAGCTAAACGCGGATGTTCATGCATCTGCGTTTACGCTTTTTGCTCTTCAACCTTGACCCATTGCTGATTATGTTTTTCGACTTCAAAGCGCGCCCATTTATGAAACTCACTGCGTAAACACATATGGGTTTCGTAGCCACCATCACCCGCTAGTACCTTATAGATCACCCTGTCTTTGCTAGCATGGGTATTTTGGGGCGAGGCATCAACCACTTGTCGAATGCTCCACAGTCGGCCTAGCTTACCATTGCTGTATATCCGCCCTGCAATAATGCTTTGGGGGTGAGTGATGTTTTTTTCCGCGTGCTTTTTAGCCAGTTCGAGTAAATCTGTTAAACCATCTGGGGTAATATCTACGTAAGAATCTAGCTCTTGCATAGCCGCAGCAAAATCTTCTTGGGTCAACTCATGTTCGCGCTCATTGGACGGTGCGCCAATCGCTCTTTTTAACTTATGAGCCAGGTGCACCGGATAACGACGCCAGTTAAAAAAACCGTTAAAAATGATAGCGATGGCCATGATAACCAAGATATTTATGCCCAAAGGCAGCCACAAAAATTGGTAACCTAGCGCATCAATATCGGCGCCGCCTACCACGACTGTCAGTGCTGTAGCGCCGCCAGGTGGGTGGATACAACGCAAGTAATACATCACACCGATTGAGCCGCCAACGGCAAACGCTGCAACCCAAGGCCCATGGCCTAAATATTTCACACTGGTAATGGCCAACACAGCCGAGATTAAGTGCCCGCCAATAACGGCCCATGGTTGAGACAACGCTCCGTGAGGCACGGCAAATAAGAGCACGGCACTGGCCCCCATTGAGGCGATAATCATGATACTGCTCTGCATGGTTAACAGCTGCGCCTGCACCAAAAAATGCATCACCCACATGATCCCCGCGATACCCAGCCCGCCGCCCACGGCTGATATTATTTTTTCATTGTGACTTGTGGTATTCGCTGAAACACCGAGCAACTGCTGGAGCTCGTAAAAAAATGATTGTAGGCGCATGAAAACCAAAACGTGAAAATACAAAGGCGGGATTCTAATTTATTAGCCTAGATTAAGACAACACATTGGCTAGAACGGCTAAATGTATGTTAGCTATTAAAAGCATACTTTACTTTATGACCTGCTTATAAAACGGCAAATAACAGAATATTACACTGCAAAGGCGGCAAACAGCGGCCGCTCAACACTCAGAGCATTTAACCAGAGATGTCAACATAGCGCCCTCGCGAAGCCTACATAGACCAATAACATTAATCCTCTTCTGACACTAAACCTAAGGTTGTCTTCACTTGCTCAAACAAACCTTCTGACTCACCACGAGACGCAATAGAGAGCCCAGCGTCAGATAAATAAAAACTGTCCAATGAAAACAAATACTCACGACTTTGCGTCAGGTAAGTTACAACGTCATCTTCATGCACATCCGCTGCTTGCAATTCTTTTGCATACTCTTGGGACTGCCCCAACTCATAGAACTCAGATAAAGCGTTCAAATCATCGAGTTTACTTTGCAGTTTCGGGTTTCTATCTAGATATTGCTGTAGCTGAGCTAAGCCCTTGTGCTCAGGGTCATGTTCGCTGCTAACAACCCAAGCACCATCCTCTTGCGCGAGCTTAACATCAAAGGTAAGGCCTAGGTCTTTTGCCAAATCCGTTAAGTCTTCAGTGACTCCGCGCATGTTAAAGCTCAGCATGTTGTCCAGGGTTTGCAGGTTTATGCCGTTTTCACCGGACTTTAAGCGCTCTAGTGCATCGTCAACATTTCCGGTTGCTAAGTTATTTTCCACCTCTGCCAGCCCAGCATAAATATTGTTTTTTTGTGCATCCACCACGCTTTGCAAAGCTGCATCGGCATCACTAGTGTTGTTGAGGTAGTCAAATAATGAGGTCTTTGATGGTTGTATTTGCATCGCGTTAATTCCTTGTATGGGCACAGTGAAGACCAATAAATCAGCTTGGCTAAACACGCTTACTGCACACTCATATACAGCCGTTTAGAGATATAGAGCATATCTAAGCAAACCGTAAGCCAACTGCATACTCGTGTTCAAAATGCATGGTAAACGACAGTTGCGCAGTGCATTAGTGTTTGTAGGGCCATCAAATCAAACAGACTAAACTAGCTCAAAGTTTTTACACTTTTAACGCTTGTAAAGCTATTCGCAAGCTTCTAGCTTCGTGCTAAAGTCATCTATAAATGACTGTTTAACTTCACTTTTCAAAAAGGAATTCACATGAATTATTTTGTCGGCTCCTACGCCACATCCCCAGCATGGGAGCATTGGGATGCTGAAGCTGAGCACGCGTATTTCGCACAGTTAAAAACCTTTAAAAATATACAAGGTTTAGAGCATCCTTTTACTGGTACGCTGCACCCCCATGACGATGATTGGTTTATCGCTAATGTCAGCCCTGACTGGAAATTTGTGTTTACCTGCGTGCCCGGCACTATGGGGGCATTAGGCAAAAACCCCCACTTTGGTATTGCTTCAGATGATGAAGAAGGCCGCCAAGCCGCAATCGCTTTTATGCGAAAAGCGTGCGATGCCATTGGTAAGCTCAATCAAGGGCTTGGGCGAAAAGCAGTAAAAGCCATCGAAATACAGACCGCACCAAATAGAAGTAAAGCCAGTGGCTCTGCCAAATCATTGCAAGCGTCTTTAGAAACGATGCTCAGTTGGGATTGGCACGGCGCGGATATCGTTATTGAACATTGTGATGCCTTTACGCCTGATCACGCCCCCGCCAAAGGTTTTTTATCTTTGGAGGATGAAATGAATGTGGTTAATGCCCTTAATACTTCCCATCAAGCAAATCTGGGTATACTGATCAATTGGGGCCGCTCAGCAATTGAAACCATGAGCACAGATGGCGTATTAGCCCACATCGAAAAGGTAAAAGCCCAAGGGCTGCTTAAGGGGCTTATGTTCTCTGGGGTGACGGATCAAGAATCGCCGTATGGCATTTGGAAAGACACCCACATGCCCGCAGCGAAAAATCTAAGCGTGGATTTTGGCGCAGAGCATTCGTTACTAACAGAACAGGAAATTCACCGCTCATTAGCCGCCTGTGGCAATGCATTAACGCAAGATTCAATTGTCGGTATTAAACTGGGGGTTCGCCCTAAAGATGCTGATCTTGATACTCGGGTAGGTTATAACCAATCGGCGCTAGCAATGATTGAGCGCTTTTTTAAATAATTTATGTGGAGTTTCATTTACCGGTTTTGAGATACCAGCGAGCGGTATATCAACTCGTTAAAACAACGATAAGACGATAACGTAAAGGTGATTCATGGAAGAAATAGAGGTGACCTGGTGGCGCGCAGCAAGAATTTGGTGGAGCTGGGCGTGGCGCGCATTGCTTTGGACTATCCCCACTGCTGTGCTGTTTGGTTTTGCTATTGGCTTTACGCTGGCCGCCTTAGGATTATCAGTAGAGCCGTTTACCCCGTACATTCAAACCACTGGGGCCGGCATAGGCATATTTTTTGGTATTTTGGCCATGAAAAAAATTATGGGCAAACAATTTAATGGTTTTCGGATCGTTGTTGTTAAAACCGCAGATAATGAAAACTCTCAAATTGAAGTGTAAACACTGAAATAAGATAAACGCTGGCAGTGATATGCTAGCGTTTATTTACTCGGTACGATGTGATGCTATCCATCAACCGGTTAATGCTACGCTACCAACTCAAATCATCTGGAATTTCGTAGTCTGCATACCAGTCTTCATCTTCGCTGTTTTTGGCTTTTTCTTCTGGCAGAATATCGGCACGGTATAACACATAACTTTCGTCACGTTCAGCGATTTTATCCGCCACCGGCATAGGAATAAGCTCATAAGCCTCGTTTAACTTAACAATCGCCAGTTGGCCTTGAGTTATTTGAGTATGGATATTTTTATCCACATATATACGTTTAATTACGTTGTTATCACTGAAGTTACACGCAATATCGCCCACTTTACGCGACTGCTTGTTCACATTAATCATTTGCACAATTTGCGCCTGAACCGCTTTTTTCTCAGCCTCTGCTTTAGCCTGTTGGTTTAATTCTCTATCACGGGCTTTCTTCTGCTCTGCGGCCTTTTCAGCGGCAAGCTTACTTTCATTCGTTTGCTGAATGTTATGGTTCTTTTTTTCTTTTGCTTGTTTGTGTTTTTGCTGGCGTACCTGCTTCGCTTTTTTCTTATCGGCGAGGCCTGCTTGCAAAAGTTGTTCTTGGAGTGACAATGCCATACTCGTGCCTATAGGTTGTAAAATGCATAAAGCCGGTAAGGATAAGTTACCGGCTTTTTATTATAAAGAATCAGTGCTGGGATTCAAAAGCGCTATTTTGCTTTTTTACGCTTGTCTTCCACTGTCCATTTGTTATCTGTGTACCAAGCAGACCAGCCTGTGGCTTTGCCTTCTTCGTTTTCACTCATCACATATTGTTGTTTGGTTTTACGACTGTAGCGGACCAAGGTGTCATTTCCGTCAGGATCTTTCGCCGGCGCATCTGCTAGGTAATAAAACTTAGGTGAAATACGATCTCTAAAACGAGCCAGCTCAGCTACGAGTGGAGCACGGGTTTCCCGAGATTTAGGGAAATTATGTGCCGCCATGAAAATACCTGACGCGCCATCACGTAGCACAAAATGCGCATCTGACTTGGTGCACTCAAGCTCAGGCAAATCCACAGGGTCTTCTTTAGGCGGCGCAGCTTCACCGTTTCTAAGTAACTTACGGGTATTCTTACACTCTTCATTCGTACAGCCAAAATACTTACCAAAGCGACCGTTTTTGAGCTCCATGTTTGAACCACATTTATCACATTCGATAATCGGTCCATCGTAGCCTTTAATTTTAAAGGTACCCATTTCAACTTCAATACCCGGGCAGGTAGGCGTATTACCACACACATGTAACTTGCGCGTTTCATCTACCAAGTAGCTGTCCATGGCAGTAGAACAAATCGGACAACGACGCTTCGATCTGAGTAACTCAGTTTCGAGCTCTTCTTCGTCGTCTACCTTGATGACTTCGTCACCTGAGGTAAGGTTCATGGTGCCAGTACAACGCTCTTTTGGTGGTAAATTGTAGCCAGAACAGCCTAAAAACACCCCTGTACTTGCGGTGCGCACATTCATCGGGCGACCGCATTTAGGACATTCAATATCCGTGGGTACAGCCTGATTTAAGCGCATGCCGCCATCGTCTGGATCTTTTTCCGCTAGATGCAGCTTCTTCTCAAAATCGCCGTAAAAATCATTTAATACGTCTTTCCAAGACACTTTACCATTTGCAATTTCATCTAACTCTTGTTCCATCTTGGCAGTGAAATCAAAACTCAGTAGATTGTCGAAGTTCTCGAGCAATCTGTCGTTAACGATCTCACCCATTTTTTCAGCGTAAAAACGCTTACTTTCAAGGCGCACATAACCGCGATCTTGAATCGTCGAGATGATACTGGCGTAGGTAGATGGGCGACCAATCCCCCGCTTTTCCAATTCTTTTACCAAAGAGGCTTCATTGAATCGTGCCACTGGTTTAGTGAAATGCTGTTTGGGGTCAAGCTGTTTAAGACTCAGGCTTTCCCCCTCTTTCACGTCAGGCAACAAGAAATCTTCTTCGCCTTTTTTGCGCTGAGGGTTTTGTACTTTTGTCCAACCATCAAACTTCAACACACGCCCTTTCGCGGTTAATTCATAACCATTAGCAGATACGCGGATAGTACTTGCATCATATTTAGCAGGCGTCATTTGACAGGCAACGAATTGACGCCAAATAAGCTCATACAGGCGCTGTGCATCACGTTCCATTTCTGATAATGATTCAGACTTGAGCAATACATTCGACGGACGAATCGCTTCGTGAGCTTCTTGGGCGCCCTCTTTACTGCCGTACTTCAAGGCATTTTCTGGTAAATATTTAGCACCAAAATTATCGTCAATGTAATCACGACACGCATCAACCGCTTCTTTGCTTAAATTGGTTGAATCGGTACGCATGTACGTAATGTGGCCAGCTTCATATAAGCGCTGGGCCATCATCATGGTTTTCTTTACACCAAAACCTAAACGTGTGCTGGCAGCTTGCTGCAACGTCGAGGTGATAAAGGGGGCTGACGGGCGAGACTGCGTTGGCTTAGAATCACGGCTAATAACCTTATATTCAGCCCCTTCTAAGTCAGCTAACGCAGTATCCGTTTGCTTCTTGTTGGTTGGCTTGAAGGCCTTGTCATTGTATTTAGCCACTTGCATGCGCAGGTCACTGTCTTTCGCCGTTAATAGATTGGCATGAACGTCCCAAAACTCTTCTGGTACGAAGGCTTTAATTTCACGCTCACGCTCGACCACAAGGCGTACCGCAACCGATTGAACACGGCCAGCTGATAATCCTCGGGCGACCTTTTTCCATAAAAGCGGCGACACCATAAAACCAACAATTCGGTCAAGAAAGCGGCGTGCCTGTTGGGCATTAACGCGCTCGACATTGACTTTTCCGGGTTCAGAGAAGGCTTCTTGAATGGCGTTTTTGGTGATTTCGTTAAACACCACGCGTTGATAATCCTTGCTAGGATCGCCAATCAATTCTTGTAGATGCCATGCGATGGCTTCCCCTTCTCTATCCAAATCCGTCGCGAGATAGATAGTGTCAGCATTTTTTGCTAACTTTTTAAGTTCGTTAACGACTTTTTCTTTGCCGTTTAATACTTCGTAATGGGCTGCCCAATCGTCTTTTGGATCGACTCCCATACGGTCGACTAATTTACGATATTCATGTTCACGTAAATAAGATTCACGCTTATTTTCGGATAATAACTTCAGCTCTTTTGCTGGTTTTTTAGGCGGAACTTTGCCTAACGCTTTGGTTGGAAGGTCTCGAACGTGGCCTACACTAGATTTAACAATAAAATCTTTCCCGAGATATTTATTAATTGTTTTCGCCTTTGCCGGTGATTCGACAATGACCAGAGACTTTGCCATATAATTAGTCTTAACCTTTGTATTTATTAGGGTTTTTAGATGAACCGTAGAAGAATTGCTCGTTCACCGCTATAAAATGCTTTTTAACATATATCGACAAAGTGAATAGAAAACAAGTTCTTCTTCATACTTATCCGATAATCGTCATACCCAAGCCCAGTTCACTGTTCAAATTTCAACCACCTCGATTGGCAGCGACTTTAAAACCAGTATAATGCCGTCCATGACACACCTAGATGAAGATGGATTGGTCATTTTCAAGGTCAACTTTTTCGCTTTTGTTATAGCGAATACGAATGCGCACATGAGGATAAAATGAAGCAGTTTGAAGTGAATTTTGACGGACTCGTTGGGCCGACCCACAATTATGCGGGTTTATCATACGGTAATGTTGCCTCGTTAAATAATGCGAGTGCCGAGAGCAGCCCTAAACAAGCCGCTAAGCAGGGCTTAAAGAAAATGAAAGCCCTAGCTGACCTTGGCATGATTCAGGGCGTGTTGGCGCCTCAAGCGCGTCCTGACGTGGATGCGCTACGTCGTTTAGGCTTTTCTGGCTCAGATGCCAACGTCTTGCAGCAAGCTGCCAAGCAAGCGCCGGCGATTTTTCAAGCCTGCTGCTCAGCATCAAGTATGTGGACAGCAAACGCTGCTACTGTCTCACCCAGTGCAGATACAGCAGATGGCACTGTGCATTTCACCCCCGCCAACTTGACCAACAAATACCACCGCTCACTAGAGCCTCAGGTCACGGGCAATATTCTTAAGGCCACGTTCGCCAATCCAAACCATTTTAGCCATCACACTCACTTGCCAGACAATGAACATTTTGGTGATGAAGGGGCAGCGAACCATACGCGCTTATGTCGTGAGTATGGCGAAAAAGGGGTAGAGCTATTCGTGTACGGCCGTTATGCCTTCGATAAAAGCAAGCCTGCGCCGGTTAAATTCCCAGCTCGTCAAACCCTTGAAGCTAGCCAAGCTGTTGCACGCTTACACGGGTTAAGCGACGAAAACGTGGTCTTTATTCAACAAAACCCAGACCTAATTGATCAAGGGGTATTTCACAATGACGTTATCTCTGTAGGCAATCAAAATGTGTTGTTTTATCACGAGCAAGCATTCTTAGATACGGACAAAGCGTTTGCTGAAATTAAGCACAAATACGGTGCCGGTGAGTTACATTTTATTAAGGTAACAACAGAGCAAGTAAGCGTACAAGACGCGATAAAAAGTTACTTATTTAATACCCAATTAATCACGCTTGCCAATGGTGAGATGGCTATTATCGCCCCCACTGACTGTGAAGAAAACCCAGCAGTTTCAGCTTATTTAAATGAACTGGTCACTTTAAATACGCCGATAAAACACATTCGTTACCATGATGTGAAGCAAAGTATGCGAAATGGCGGCGGGCCTGCCTGCCTGAGGTTACGCGTAGCTATGAATGAGACTGAATTAGCAGCTGTTAATCAAAGTACTATGATGAACGACGCCCAATTTGAACGTTTGAATAACTGGGTAGACAAACATTATCGAGACCGATTGTCTGTTGATGATTTACGTGACGTGGCACTGCTTAATGAATCGCGTACCGCCCTTGACGAATTAACTCAGTTGTTGAAACTCGGCTCGGTGTATCCGTTCCAAAAAGTATAAAGCAGTATTGTGGCTGGCATTTTTGAGCCTCATTCAGTGCAAGGCTTAAGCGCAAACACAAAAAAAGCCCAGTAGTATGCATACTACTGGGCTATACAAAATATAGTGATACCGTGACTATGTATCGCGCTATCTTTATCTAATCAGACTTTCTCTATTCACCTATACCCTAGTCTGTCTTTTGTTGACGTTAAAACGGCCTATTTCCAAGCACTTAGCCTTTGCGACTACAACAAAAATTTATAAAATATCGTTGCAGTTGGCTGACTCACCATAAGGGTTAGCCGGTGGCGGTGAAGCTGAATCGGTCAAATCATCAGATGCTACACTAAGACCGTAGTCATGTTGCTCAGATGACTCACTGCCTTGAGATTCCCCATTTGCAGTTATCGATACCGTTGTCCAGGCACCGAAGGCTTTAGGATAACTCAAGGTAAATAAAACTTGGCCATTTGCATCTGTGATCCCTTGCGATTGTACTGCGACTACATTACCGGGAGTAAGCTGGGCATCACCATTAATGTCTTCACCTTCGTCGAGGATCCCGTTGCCGTTTAAGTCTTCGTTATCACACACAGCAGTGACATTTTTATTCCAAATATTTGTGGTGGTATTAAATGTCCAGAAGCCCTTCTCGTAAGTTCCCCCAACATTGAATGCTTTTGGTGGTGCAGAAAAGGTGACGTTAGCATTCTCCACTGGGTTTGAATCAGGATCTGTGACAAACGCAGAGAACTCCTTGGTATAAGATGATTCAGTGGGGGACTGAATGGTGTTACCTGTCCCAAAGACGATATCAAAAGGTTTGTCGCCAACTGTTAGTAAAGTAAAAGCAGACACGGTTTGAGTATCATCCACTGTGCCGTACACCTTAACCCCTTCAAATGTACTTAGGGCATTAGATGTGTATACGGTCTTGGCAATACCGCTTCTATCTGTGGTAGCTTGATTAGGCGAAATTTGTCCGCCGCTGACATCATCTAGCAAAAAGTTAATCGTTTTACCCTTGACCAAATTACCCCGCGCGTCTCTCACCACCGCGCTGATAGTGCTTATTTCTCCTGTTGGGCCAATTGAGTCGGGCGTGGCATCGACAATGATGTTATCTGCCTGGGTAGCGACAAACTCTACTTGTGTGCGAGCCGTCACCTGATTACCGTCACTGTCAGTACCTGTGGCAGAGATGCTGGCAAAGCCGGCATTATCTGCTGAAATCGAAAAGCTCACCAAGCCGTCACTGTCGGTTGATTTGGTGCTAGTGGCTATTATCCCTCTTGAGGTGGTTAAGGTGACCTGCGCCCCTGATACTGGCGCGGTATTCGATAGCCACGTTAAACCAAGAGAAGTCGTTTGATTAAGAGCGACTTCCTGTGTGGGAACTGTGGTGAAGCTAAAATCGTCTGCTTGCACCGTTACAGTAAACTCACTTTCGTCATTCAATGCACTGGCACTGATCGTATCAACACCCGCCGTATTACCTGTATAAGTCACCGTTACCTGACCATTCGTGCCCGTTGTGGGTGTGGTCGAGCTAAGTAAACCATTTGCAGCAGAAAGATTAACTTGCTGATTAGCGATACCATTGCCATCTGAATCTAGCAAGCTAAGGGTTAAATCAACAGGATCGTTCAGTATCACTGAGCTTGGCCCATCTATATTCACTGTGGTGCCTACCACTGAAATGGATAACGTTTGGCTTAACGTTCCGCTTGTCGCTGTGATTTGTATATCTCGGTTCTGACGATTGTTCTGTGTCGTAAGCGTTGCCGTTGCTTGTCCATCTGCTCCCGTTGTACCCTGAGTAATCATTAGCGCGGCATCTGCATCGGCTGAAAAAACCACGTCAATTCCTTCCATAAGTACATTTTGCGCGTTTTTGACCAAAGCGATTAGCTCAATACTGTCTGTGCCACTTGAGGGTAATTGCACCGCCCCAGCGAATAAATCGAGGGAACTTGCTTGCACGTTCTCTTGCGTTGTCCCTTGCGAGGTAAAGGTGGTACTAGCGCTTTGCCCATCGCTGAGGGTTGCAATAACTTCACCTGAGCCCGAGTTTTCACCAACGAGCAAACTGATTGTTGCATCCCCGGTGGTGCCCGTAGTAGCCGTACCTGAATCGTTACCAAATTCGGCTAACCCTTCAGGATTAAAGGTAAAGGTGACGAGTTGATCGGTCGCGATCGCCCCCGTGTTATCTGTTACTCTGGCGGTCAACGTTAATGGGTTTGATGCGCTAAGTTGTCCATCAGTTTGCCCATCGGCATTCACAAGGCTAAGGCTAACCGAATAGGTAATAGGGTCTGGGGTATCGTCTCCATCAGACGAACCGTCTCTGGATATAGCGTCAGAGCCGCCCCCTCCGCAGGCTAATAACAAAAAAATCGTAAAGCTGCTTAAAAGCAATCTTGTGTGTTGATACATACAAATAGTCCTTTGTTTTTAAGGGTTAACCTAAGTGGTGTGTCACATATCTGAACATTTTAATTGTTCAGCTTACTGAGCAAACTTGCTAACCTATGGGCAATAATAATAAATTCAGGAAAATCATGAGCCAATCCCTCCCCCCCAGCCGCGAAAAATTCAGTTTAACTGCCAGAATATTTTTCGGCATGCTGGCCGGTATTGTTATCGGTAGCCTTCTCCAACAACTGTTTGATGATAGCGGAGATTTTTCGTTTAGTGTATTTGGCCTAGAGGTTTCTACGTATGGACTTTTAGTCGATGGTATATTTAACGTTGTTGGGCAAATTTTTATCGCCAGTCTCAAAATGCTCGTTGTGCCTCTGGTGTTTGTTTCTCTGGTGTGTGGAACGGCGAGTTTGTCTGACCCAAGTAAATTAGGCCGTTTAGGCGGAAAGTCTATTCTGCTTTATATAGGGACCACTGCCATCGCTATCTCACTAGCCGTTGGTTTTGCTCTGTTAGTGGCACCTGGCGAGTCTATTAGCATGACCACTGATGCCGCTTATCAGGCAAAAGAAGCACCGAGTTTAGGACAAGTTATCATCAATATGATGCCGTCTAATCCGGTGAATGCTATGGCACAAGGCAACATGCTACAGATCATCGTCTTTTCAGTGTTGTTCGGTGTGGCTATGTCTATGGCCGGTGATGCAGGTAAGCGTTTAACATCTATGTTTGAAGATTTAAGTGAAGTTGTCATGAAGTTGGTGACCATACTTATGAATCTAGCGCCCTACGGTGTGTTTGTATTAATGGCTAAACTCTTTGCCACAATTGGCTTTGATACTATTGCCGGATTACTAAAATACTTCTTACTGGTGTTGTTTGTATTATTGGTACACGCCTTTGTGTCTTATCCGATTATTTTGAAGCTCTTAAGTGGCCTTAACCCCATCATATTGCTTAAGAAAATGCGCGACGCTGCCATATTCGCATTTAGCACCTCTAGTAGCGGCGCAACCCTACCTGTAACGCTTGAAACCGCTACCAACAAGCTGGGTGTTAAATCCTCTGTGGCGTCATTCACAGTGCCCCTAGGTGCAACCATAAACATGGATGGCACCGCCATTATGCAAGGTGTAGCCACGGTATTTATTGCCCAAGTATATGGTATCGATTTATCGCTGGGTGATTATATGATGGTGATCGTGACCGCCACATTAGCCTCAGTAGGAACCGCTGGCGTGCCGGGCGTAGGCCTAATTATGCTTGCAATGGTGCTGCAACAAGTCAACTTGCCTGTTGAAGGTATTGCATTGATTATTGGTGTCGACCGCTTGCTGGACATGACTCGTACTTCAGTCAATGTTACGGGCGACTGTATGGTGGCCTGTATTGTGGGCAAAAGCGAAGGGGAATTTGATATCGATAGGTACAATGATCCTGACGCGGGCAAGGAGGAAGAAACGCTTCATTCCCCCAAAGCGAGTTAGTTACCCTATAGAACAAGTGAATGGCAAGTGAATGCGTAACGCATTTTACAATCAAATAAGGCAGTGCATTAAAACGCACTGCCTTTTTATTATGGCTAGGTTGAGTAGGCGTTAACACATACGGTTAGTGCCCAAGCACCTCTGCTGGGTTGACGCTAGCCGCCTTTCTGGCCGGATAAACTGTAGCGATTATGGTTAAGGCTAAGGCGATAAACGCAGTAATATACACTTCATGCCATTTAAGCGCCGAAGGTAAAAAGTTGATAAAGTAAATATCACCTGACAGAAAATGAAACCCAGTTAACCGCTCTATTCCTTGGGCGACAGACGTCAGGTTCAATGCCATTAATACACCACAGGTGACCCCGATAGCGGTACCTATAATCCCATTTATAAAGCCTTGTAACATAAATACTAGAATTATTTTTTGCTCGGTTGTACCCATTGTTTTTAGCATGGCAATTTCAGATTGCTTCTCATTCACAGCCATGACTAAGGTCGAGACGATATTAAAGCAAGCAACGCCAATGACTAAAATCAGCGTGATATAAACGACTACTCGAACCAATTGAATATCCTGATATAGGTGGCCTTGGGTTCTCGTCCAGTCTGACATGTAAACTTCTTGGGAAAAGCCGAACCCTATCTCCCGTGTAATCAATGGCGCTGCGAACGGGTCGTGATAACGAAAACGTAGCCCCTGAACACCATGAGTTACACCTAATGTCTTAGAGGCCAACGGTAAATGCATATAGCCTATATGGTTATCTAGTTCACCACCAATTTTCACCTCTCCCAGTACATTGAGCCACAATGTTTTCGGCGCTCTAATGGATAAATCATCACTTAATTGTGGTAACAGCAGTTTCACTTTGTCACCTAGCTCAATACCCAGTTTATCCATCGCGCCTGCACCCAATAATACGCCTTGCGGGTCATTCGAAAACGTTTGCCATTGTTGTTTAGCCACACTGCTTAACATACCGTCATTTTCAGCAAATTGGGGATCAATCCCTACCAGCTCAATGGCTTTCATTTTCTTGCCTTTTTGCAGCATTCCCGTTGCTTTGGTGTAGGGCTGAATCGACTCTATCCGCGCGTCTTTCTCTAAAGCCGCAATTTCTTTTTGCCAATCAGTAATACCTTGCTTGCCCACCGCATAGAGTTCACCGTGAGGTATGATTGACAACAAACGGTCTTTCAACTCACGTTCGAAGCCGTTCATAACAGAAAGCAGCAAGATAAGAACAAAACATCCTAGCGCGATGCCAACGGTAGAAGAGGCTGAAATAAAGGAAATGTAACCATTTTGTTGCTTACTGCTGCGAAAACGCCATGCTAGTTGAAAAATTAGCTTCATTTAATCTCGCCTTATACATCGGGCGAGCTTAACTGCCCGTTCACTAGACTAAGAGAACGATCCAGACGTTTCGCTAACTGAATATCGTGCGTGACCACAATAAAGCTAGTTTGGCTAAGATCTCGCAGCTCATTGAGCAATTGATATATTCCTTCACCTGTTTTGGTGTCGAGGTTACCCGTGGGCTCATCAGCCAATACAAGCTTAGGCTGATTAACCAGCGCTCTAGCAATAGCCACACGCTGCCGCTCACCACCGGACAACATGCTCGGGCGATGCGTTAACCGATGAGATAAACCTACTTTTTTAAGCATCTCTTCAGCATGATGCAAAGCCTCGTCACGTTTTTCATTGGCAATTAAACGCGGCATAGCGACATTTTCCAGCGCACTAAATTCAGGCAGTAAATGATGTGCTTGGTAAACAAAACCTAATGATTGGTTTCGAAATTTGGCTTGTTGCGCATTTGAAAAAGCAAAAATGTCTTGCTGCTCGAATAACACGCTTCCTGACGTAGGCTGATCAAGTGCGCCCAACAAATGCAGCAAGGTACTTTTACCTGAGCCAGAGCTGCCTATAATGGCCAGTTGTTCTGAGGTGTGAACCGTTAAATTCACGTTATTTAGGATGTGTACGCTATCTTTGCCGTCATCATACTGTTTAGATAAGTGATCACATTTCAACAGTTCATGCATATGTTTACTTGTTCCTTAACCATTTTTTCATCGACATCTTAAGCTTTCGTTTGATTTGATTTATGCAACGCAGCGCGCTCTCGACGCTTCCACATGAGTCGTGCAAGTTTTTTCATACTGACGTTTTTGTCATTCTCATCGACTATTTCTACGCCCAATAAAGATTCAGTTAAATCCTCATCAGTTAAAATACCTTCTAAACCGCCGTATTCGTCTACGACTAATAACATGTTGGCGCGCTTCGTATGCAGAGGGTGCAGCGCTGCAGATAAAGGCATACTGCTTAATAAGGTGACCATCTCTTTGCGGTATACACTGACCGGATTTTTTTCGTTCTTGCGGATCATGGCTAACAGAATATCTTTTTTAAGAACGTAACCGGTGATTTTTTCTGGCTCAGCATGTTCGTATATGGGAATGCGTGAAAACTCTACGGTGCCGTGCTTATGGTAAAATGCCTCTACGGTCATCTCCTGTGATACAGAAAAGATAACGGTACGGTGGGTCATGGCATTTTTAATTTTTAGCTCATCAAGAGAAAGTAAGTTTTGTAATATGTTGGCTTCTTGCTTAGCAATTTGCCCTTCTTGATATGATTCGTCTGTTAACACTGCCAATTCAGCCTTACTTAGCCCTTTCAACGGCGAATCATCACTAAAGCCTGCGGTGAGCTTATTAGCCAGGAGCACAAAAGGGTAAAGGCACAAAATAAGATATTTTAGAAAATAAGCGGTGGCTGGGGCTAATTTACGCCAAAACGTCGCCCCCAATGTTTTGGGAATAATTTCTGAAAAAACTAAAATAAATAAGGTCAAAATGGCAGAAATGACACCCATGTACACTTCACCAAACACGGCCGCAGCTTGCGCGCCGGCCCCTGCAGCCCCCATTGTGTGAGCAACGGTATTTAGTGTCAGGATAGCGGCCAGCGGATTATTGATATTTTGTACTTGTTCTCTCAGTAGGATGCCACTTTTATGCTGCTGTTTTTCAAGAACTGAAATATATGCAGAGGATACGCTCAAGATAACCGCTTCAGCGATAGAGCAAATAAACGAGACACCTAAGGCCAACGCAATATAAAACAACAATAAGATCAAGCTAATACACCTATTCGTCAATCATTAGTGCAGATACTTAGCTATCTGCACGCTAAAATTCAGAGCAAGCAGTTTACCTGAAGCACAAACTAAAGACATGAATTTCAGCCACATAGCTAAAGACAAAAAGAGATAAGTTGTTTCAAAAATTTGCCATGAACTGGCTAAGATAACGTAGAATAGAATAAATATAATGTAGAGATAAAAATTAATGGCGGAACGGACGAGACTCGAACTCGCGACCCCCGGCGTGACAGGCCGGTATTCTAACCAACTGAACTACCGCTCCAGTTTCTTTAATACTTTCAACGAGTTAAGAAGTTAATCTAGGACCTTCCCCTCAACCGCGGCGCAGATAATACGGTTAACCCTGTATCGAGTCAACAGCTTTTTCTGCATTTTATCGCTTAATTTCAATTTTTTCGTTTGTTTGCCTATACAGTGAGCGATTTGACCAAAATGCAAACAACATTATGCGCTTTTGTTACTGGCATCCTTTTTGGCACTGCTCTTTTTCTGTTTAACAACCGTGTCGCTTGCGTCTTCAACATTCACTTTATTGCGCGTAAAGCGTTGTTTGAGACGCATCATTAATCCAGGTTTACTATTTTCTTCTGTCTTTGGCGGTGTTATTTCACTCAGTGCTTCTGTGACTGTCACAGGTTTGTCTCGCGTGACAAACCAAATTAATGCGCCGCCTACTATTAATAAGAACAAGTTTATCCCAACAATCAACAGTATTAATGTGGAGGTGGCCATTTCTGGCTCTGTGGTCACGGCTTCAGCTGGCAAGGCAGGCTGTTGTGCATTTGTGACGTCTTGTGAGCTCTCTTGGTTCGTTCCATCAGCAGTTTGCTCGTCTACTACCGGCGCAATCATTGGCTCTTCGGTGAGAAAACTAAACTCCGGCACATCTAAAATCACATCGCGCCCATCAATCGTGTTGGCAAACGCGGTTAACTTTATGCGATACACGCCGTATTCGTAATTCACGATAAGGTGTTCACGAATGTCCATAGATGAGTCAGTAATGGAAAAATTCTGAATATCACCATTAGGAAATTTAACTTTTCCATCGATCAGTAGGGTTGACATATTAATGTGTTCACGGTCCGCATCGATCATTAACTTATGATACCCGCCTCCCCCGCCGTGTTGCTCCACTGAGATATGTATCGGATTCGGATAAAGCATCACAGCATCATCAACTTGTTCTCTGGAGAACATAGGCGTGGATACCATAAAAGTAGGGATCCACTCACCTGCTGCTACCGATAAGTTAAATTGACCAGTGAAAGTACCGTCTAATGGCGTTTCGTCCATACCTTGACCATTGTCTTCAAAGGTCGCTATGGTTTGTGCATCAGCACCAAAATTATTACTGTCAGGATTATTAGTACTAAAGAACTGCATGCTTAACGTAACGACGTCACGAAACTCAGTATAATTGATTGGTTCACCGCCATTGGTTAAGTAGGCAGTTTGTTTAAGAATCTCACCAGAAAAGATGACACTAGGTAGAGGCTCTGCGTGCAATGACAGGTCGCTGATAACCATAACACGGCTATCCGGCTCAATACTCCCAACCGCTTGCCATGGTCCAGGCATGGGTTTTTTAATACTCACCATGTCATAGGTTGCCGTATCAAACCAAAAAACATCTTCACCATCAGCTTGTGTCTGATAGATTTTGCTGCCGTCTGGCCTAACTAAAACCACAGGCAAACTACCGTATTCGCGAAAAAAGACCATGGTGATCTCATCCACTTCATGATCGATGCGAAACCGATTTTGCAGTAGTTTGATACTATTTTGAAAATCATCGCCCAGAGTGGTAAGCGGGTTTGATGCTTGTTGTTCTGCTTGCGGGGTTTGTGCGCTAACGATAGCGGGTAATAATAGCGCACTAAATAACAGAGGTTTTAACATAGCATCCCAACTGAATAATGGTTTGGCGCCTATTCACGCCACAAACAAGAACCGCCTTCTTTAGCCACTAAATCCAAACGTTTCTCATGCTCAGCTAATTCATCGGCTGTGGCACGCAAAACCTTTAGCTGATTTAAGCTTGGGTCAAGCCTACGAATAGGCTCAACCTGACTGCCACCGTCTGAATTCGACTTACCCGACAAATTCAGCGCCGTTTGGCCGCCAGTCATCATCAAGTAAACGTCAGCTAGGATCTCGGAATCTAGTAATGCACCGTGCAGCTCACGATGTGAATTGTCTATGCCATAACGTTTACAAAGCGCATCTAGATTATTTTTTTGCCCAGGATGTATTTGCCGCGCCATTTCGAGTGTATCGAGCACGGTACACATGTCTGCGGTTTTCTTACCTCCCATAGAGGCAACGCGGTCAAATTCATGATCCATAAAACCAACGTCAAACGGAGCGTTATGAATCACCAACTGAGCGCCGTTAATAAACTGTGCAAAATCAGCTGCAATATCAGCAAATACCGGTTTATCTAACAAATACTCGTTTGTAATACCGTGAACTTCTATCGCTTCTTGTTCGATTAAACGTTGGGGGTTTATGTAAACATGAAACGTATTACCAGTAAGGCGACGGTTTACAAGCTCTACACAACCTATTTCTATTATTCTATGACCCTGCCTAGGATCAATGCCGGTCGTTTCTGTATCTAGTACGATTTGTCTCATGGTTTCTCTAATTGTTTCAGGCTGACGTTAAGTTGCGATTACATTATACTGCGAAAAATTTTAAATGATTGATAATTGAAATGAAACACATAGAAATTTATACCGATGGTTCGTGTCTAGGCAACCCAGGTCCTGGTGGTTACGGGGCTGTTCTTTTGTTTGGCAAGCATAAAAAAGAATTAAGCCAAGGCTTTACCCATACGACGAATAACCGTATGGAACTCTTAGCCACCATAGAAGCACTGGCCAGTTTAACCGAAACCTGCAAAGTTGATTTAACCACCGACAGTCAGTACGTGAAAAATGGAATTAATCAATGGATCAAGAACTGGCGTAAAAATGGTTGGCGCACATCTGACAAAAAGCCAGTTAAAAATGTCGATTTATGGAAGCGTTTAGACGAGCAAGTCAATCAGCACCAAGTGCAATGGCACTGGGTTAAAGGGCATTCTGGACACCCCATGAATGAGCTTTGCGATGTATTAGCCCGAAACGCAGCATCTAGCAAAGACTTATTACCGGACGATGGCTTTCAAGGCTAGCCTAGGTAATCCAATTTAGTAGTACAAGACACTAAGAGCCAAACGTCGGCTCTTTTATTTGTCGCTCCATACGGCATATTCGTTACCACAGGGAGCGGTAAAGTGAAAACGCCGCCCCCCAGGAAAACTAAAGATCGCCTGCACTATTTTACCATCGCTTGCTTCAATCTTAGCTTGAGTAGCAACAAGATCATCACTATAAAGTACAACCAAAACGCTACCATTGGCAGTTGAGACATTTTGCTTAGCACTAAAGAAGCCACCGTCAATTCCCACCCCGTCGAAAGCGCAATAATCTGGCCCGTAGTCAATAAATTGCCAGTCAAAAACCGAGTTAAAAAACGCTTTGGCTACCTTTATATCCGTAACTGGGATTTCGATATAATTAATTTTGTGATGTGCAGACATCCGAATACTCCAATTGAATTGAATAAAATAACAGTGTCTAGCCAGTTAACTTAATTCTTGTCGTTCAATCAACCGTTACTAACGACTAAACCTTAGGTTATTAAATAAGCAAATAAAAAGTAAATACCGCGAAATGATGCGAACGTAAGAATTTTTGTGGTTAAAAAGAGCATAAGTTACATTAATTTACACTTGTGGATTCTATCGAGTTCAGATTTTAGTTAGGATGCATTATTGTTTTTAAGTAAGTGAACCCGAATTAATATGTCAACCGATAAAAGTTGGACCAAAGCCCTGTTTGGCGGTATTTGGTCAGTTCTCAATTTTAGCCGCAAGTTATTCTTTAACATTATCTTTTTAGTAATAGCCGTAGCCATTATTTCATTAATATTCAAAGATAACGGCCAAATAGGTGTGAAACAAGATTCCGCTCTTGTCTTGAATTTAAGAGGCGATATTGTCATTCAAAAACATGCAATAGACCCTTTTGAAGCTTTTATGCAAGAAGCCTTAGGCCAAGAAAATGAAAAGCCAGAGGTATTGTTACAAGATATTTTGCTTACTTTGGATAATGCTAAACAAGATCAGCGTATCAAAGCTCTGGTACTTGATTTACAAGAACTTAACGGTGCTGGGTTAGATAAACTAGAACAAATCGCTCAAGCCATCGATGATTTCAAGCTCAGCGAAAAACCAGTTTACGCCATCGGTGACTATTACACTCAAGAGCAATATTACATTGCCAGTCATGCTGACCACGTTTATATGAACCCAATGGGCTGGATGCTATTTGAAGGATATGGCCGGTTTGGCATGTACTACAAATCAGCGTTAGATAAGATCAAGGCGACTACACATGTATTTAAAGTAGGCACCTACAAGTCAGCAGTAGAACCTTTAATACGTGATGATATGTCACAAGCTGCAAAAGAAGCGAATAAAGCGTGGTTAAACGCTATGTGGTCGCAGTATAAGAATAATGTAGCCGAGGCGCGTGGTTTATCAGCAGATAACTTTGACGAAAAGGTCGACGAATTTATGGTTAAATTCGAAGACGTTAATGGTGATTTTGCCCAGTATGCGTTAGAAAACGGCTGGGTCGACGGATTAAAAACACGTGAACAAGTATTGCAGGAGTTGGCTTCTGTGGTAGGAGAAGAAGACTCCAAACGTGGTTACACCAATATCACATTCAAACATTACTTACAGATAGTGAACCCACCGCTTCCCCACTTAGATACAAATGTTGATAAGGTCGGCGTTGTGGTCGCTAAAGGTACCATTTTAAACGGCGACCAAAAGCCAGGTACAGTGGGTGGCGACAGTACAGCAAACTTATTGCGTAAGGCTCGTTTAGACGACAGCATTAAATCCGTCGTACTTTATGTAGACTCCCCAGGTGGCAGTGCTTTTGCCTCTGAGATCATTCGCCAAGAAATTGAAAACCTCAAAGCAGCAGGCAAACCAGTCGTTGCGCTGATGAGTACTTATGCAGCATCAGGAGGCTACTGGATATCAGCCAGTGCCGATGAAATTTGGGCAGCGCCCAGTACCATTACGGGTTCAATCGGTATATTTGGCATGTTCGTCAGTTTCGAAAATACCTTAGATTACTTAGGGGTACATACCGACGGTGTGGGCACTACTGATTTTGCAGGCATGGGAATAACTCGCGGTATCGATCCTAAAATGGGCCAGGTGTTACAGCGCAGTATTGAGCATGGTTACGACCAATTCATTTCATTAGTCGCAGATGAACGTCATATGAGCAAAGAAGACGTCGACAGCATCGCACAAGGCCGCGTTTGGATAGGTGAAACAGCGTTATCGTTAAATTTAGTCGACCATCTTGGCTACATAGATGACGCCGTATCAGCTGCAGCACAACTAGCTGATTTATCTGAATACGATGTAACTTACGTTGAGCGCTCGTTAAACAGCAGTGAATTGTTCTGGAAAGAGTTCTTTTCAAATGCATCAGTGATGTTAGCAAAAACTCAGTTTGCCCAGAGTGATAGCAAATTGATGAGCTTAATTAGTCAAGTAACGGCAGATTTTGACGATGTGATAAAGCTCAATGATCCTCGCGGCGTGTATGCTTTTTGCTTAACCTGTGAAATTTAACCCTTAATATACCTATGGCAGTGTCCTATTCATGACTGATAAGACGCTGCCTTTTAACTTAGCCTTTACCCGCCCCCACAATAAATGAAACCATTGAACACCCCTTCTTCCCATCAAAACCAGCTTAATCAATCAGATTTACAAGCCCATGTCGTTAATCGTGTACATGCCTGTGTTCAATTGGCTAGCCGGTCACTATCAGTTGACTTAGCCTTACCGACGATAACCTTTAATCAAAGAGGTAAAATTGCCGGTTGTGCGCGACTACAAACAAATGAGTTGCGGTTTAATCCTGTACTGCTAGCTGACAACTATCAAGCATTTATAGATGAAGTGGTGCCCCATGAGGTCTCTCATTTAGTCGCCTATGCGCTTTATGGTCGAGTAAAACCTCATGGAAAAGAGTGGCAAGCCATTATGCGGCAGGTATTCGGATTAAATGGACATACATACCACAAAATGGACGTAACCAAAGTCAGTGGGAAACGTTTTACCTATCAATGTTTATGTGGTGATATTGAACTGAGTATCAGGCGCCACAATAAGGTGCTAAGACAGCAACAACAGTATATCTGCCGCCAATGCCATAAGGTGCTTAGCTTTAAGCAGCCTACAAGCGTCTAAAACCAGCGCTGGGTAAAGGCTTTGTCCAGATCATCAAACGCAGTTTTAAGCAGTGCCGCTAATTCTTTATACTTTGGCCGCGACTTCATAGTCGCCACAAGGCAACCCTGCTGACGCATCTTTTGATGAATATCGCGATACCAACTCGAAGTTGATGGTGGAAGCCATTGATTTGCCCTGTGGCCCAACCACAACAGCCCTTGTACCGGGATCGATAAAAAGAATATTGCCATCGCCACAGCATTCGGTAAGGTTTCTACGCCTGTCACAGAATAAGCCGAAGCAACCGTAAGCACTGCCAATGGCGGCATGGTTTTAATGGCGAGCTTAGTAGCAGAAATAACTCTGCACTCAGGGAACAGTGGATACAGTTCCTTTTTAACCGGCCAAGTTTGCATATACTGCTGGCCATCTTTGAATAAAGTAAAAACGGTTTGTGCCATGGCAACCTACTTAATATAATTTGCTCGCCTTTATAAGGCATATCCAGAATATTAGCGAAAAGATCACTCTTTAGAAAGTTATCATGAGGATTAGTTCTACCTAATAGCAATGTTATAATAATTTTTTTATTAGATAGAGATTGAAAGTTTCCTGTAGAGACGCATTTCTATGCGTAATAGAAAGATAACTTCTTTACCTCATTGGCGCTATTGAATAAAATCGCCCACAAAATTACTTTGGAGACATTCATGTCTGAATCAAGACACGTAAAATTACTTATTTTAGGCTCAGGCCCAGCCGGTTACGCTGCTGCAGTATATGCTGCTCGAGCAAACTTAAACCCGGTATTATTAACGGGTATTCAACAAGGTGGTCAGCTTACTACTACCACAGAAGTAGAAAACTGGCCAGGAGATGCAGAAGGGTTAACGGGTCCTGATTTAATGGTTCGTATGCAGCAGCATGCTGAAAAGTTCGATACTGAAATTATTTTCGACCACATTAACAAGACTGACCTGACTAAACGTCCATTTACTTTAGTAGGTGATGCGGGAACTTATACTTGCGACTCACTTATTATTTGTACTGGTGCCTCAGCGAAATACTTAGGCATGGAATCTGAAACCGCATTTATGGGTAAAGGCGTTTCTGCATGTGCAACTTGTGACGGATTTTTCTATCGCAATCAAAAAGTGGCGGTTATCGGTGGCGGTAATACGGCCGTTGAAGAAGCACTCTACTTATCGAATATTGCGTCAGAAGTACATGTGATCCACAGACGAGACACATTCAGAAGTGAAAAAATCTTATCACAGCGCCTGTTTGACAAAGCTGAAAACGGCAATGTTACCTTGCACTTGAACAGTACTCTTGATGAAGTACTTGGTGATGAAATGGGCGTAACGGGTGTTCGCATTAAATCAACAATGATTGATGAAAGCAAAGAGTTAGATGTCATGGGACTATTCGTTGCCATTGGCCATCAGCCAAACACGGGCATTTTCGAAGGTCAGTTAAACATGAAAGATGGCTACATCATAGTTAACAGTGGTACAGCTGGCAACGCTACCCAAACCAGTGTTGAAGGTGTTTTTGCCGCAGGTGATGTAAGCGATCATGTCTACCGTCAGGCTATCACCTCAGCCGGAACTGGATGTATGGCTGCGCTAGATGCTGAAAAATTCTTAGACGCATTATAAGCGCTAACGACCCAAGGCCTCGTGTGAGGCCTTTCAATTCAATGAGCCAGTATGATTGAACTGTTTCAATTAGATAGATCACTGCATTTTCCCTCTCCCGCTCAAGCGTTATCTGATCCTCCAGGTCTGCTCGCCTTCGGCGGAGACTTGTCGGTAAACCGCTTAATACATGCTTATCAACAAGGTATTTTTCCTTGGTTCAGCAGCAATGAACCAATATTATGGTGGTCTCCTGATCCAAGAGGCATATTGCCTTTAGAAAATTTCAACGTGTCAAAAAGCTTAAAAAAATTTATTCGTAAAACGCCTTTTCGCGTCACGGTAAATACACAGTTTGCTCAGGTGATATATGCGTGCGCTAACGTCACACGACAATCGTCTGGCACATGGATAACAGACGAAATGATCAATGCGTACATTGAATTGCATCGCAGTGGTTATGCCCAATCTATAGAAGTATGGGATGACGAGACACTGGTTGGCGGCTTATACGGTGTGACCCCAGGTAATCTCTTTTGCGGTGAATCCATGTTTCATTATGCGACGAATGCTTCAAAGCTTGCTATGTTTTATTTAGTTGAACTGCTGCGTCAAAACGGCTCTGAATTTATTGATTGCCAATTACAAAATGAACACTTGGAGAGTCTCGGGTGTATAGAAATCCCGAGAACCGCGTTCTTAAGCAAGCTTAAAGCAGTTGTAAAAGAACCTATAAATCAGTCGTTGTGGCGTCCTAGGGAATTAACGCAAACGTAATGAAATTTGGAATTAGTCAAAGCTTTGCCTGTAGTTATTTGTCAGATGAACAAGAAACACTACTCGTTTATGCAGAAGAAACAGGGCACGGTACTCACTATGAAATGCTAATGGCAGCCGGTTTCCGGCGCAGCGGCGCACAAGTTTATCGCCCCCACTGCGCGCATTGCCATGCCTGTCAAGCAATACGCGTCCCAGTGAATGACTTTACTCCATCTAAAAGCCAGAAACGTATACTCAAACGTAATAGCGATATAAAAGTGGTATTAAGTGAAGAAAATAAACCTCACTACTACACTTTGTATGCGCAATACATCAATACTCGACATCAAGATGGCAGTATGTACCCTGCAACACCAGAGCAATACGCAAGCTTTGCCGATGGACACTGGTTAAATCCGCTGTTTATTGAACTTCATCTCGATGGTGAGCTGGTTGGCATTGCCGTGACCGATCCGTTGCAAAACGCGTTGTCGGCAGTTTATACATTTTTTAAACCTTCTTTGGCCGAACGTTCCTTAGGCACCTTCGCAGTTTTACAACAAATCGCGATCGCTCGGCGTTTAGCTAAAGAACATTTATATTTAGGCTACCAGATAGATGACTGTCAAAAAATGAGCTATAAGCGCAATTTTTTGCCCCACGAGCGTTTTATTGAGCAAAAATGGCAGCTAATTTCAAAAAAAGACTGGTAAAGCTTTACACGGCCGCCGTTATTGGGCAAAATCTGCGCGGCATTTTTGAGACTTATTATTTACAGAGGTAACAGAGCTACATGGCGAAAGAAGATTGTATTGAAATGGAAGGTACAGTGTTGGATACCCTTCCAAATACTATGTTTCGTGTCGAATTAGAAAACGGTCACGTTGTTACTGCACATATTTCAGGAAAGATGCGTAAGAACTATATCCGTATCTTAACAGGCGACAAAGTAACATGTGAAATGACGCCATATGATTTATCTAAAGGGCGCATTATTTACCGCGCTCGTTAGTATACAGTAAACGAAAAGGCCCAATGTTTTACAACATTGGGCCTTTTTCTATGTCTGCAATTTACGTGTCAGGGTCAGCTGTGACCCCGACCCATATTTTAAGCTTCAGATTTCTCTTCTTTCACTGCTTTAAACGTAAATACTAATTTTTTGTTTTTCAGTGATATTTTAACACTACCGCCTTGGCTTAATTCACCGAACAACAGCTCACTGGCCAGCTCTTTCTTAACGTGCTGCTGAATAACACGTGACATAGGACGTGCGCCCATATTCCTGTCGTAACCTTCCTCCGCTAGCCACTGTCTCGCTTCATTCGTCACATCCAGAGATACCCCTTGATTATCAAGTTGAACCTGAAGCTCCACAATGAATTTATCAACCACTTGCAAGATAACCTCTTGCTCTAGGTGATTAAACCAGACTATGGCATCTAGACGGTTTCTAAACTCAGGTGTAAACACCTTGTTGATTTCCGACATTGCGTCATGGCTGTGATCTTGCTGTTTAAAGCCAATCGATTTACGAATGGTCTCTTGTACACCTGCGTTGGTCGTCATGACCAAAATCACATTACGAAAGTCCACTTTACGGCCGTTATTGTCAGTCAGTGTACCGTGATCCATCACTTGCAATAAAATATTAAACACATCTGAATGGGCTTTTTCTATCTCATCTAGCAATACCACCGAATGAGGATGTTTAATGACCGCATCGGTCAACAACCCGCCCTGATCAAAGCCAACGTATCCAGGAGGCGCACCAATGAGTCTACTCACCGCGTGGCGTTCCATATATTCGGACATGTCAAAGCGTAATAACTCTACGCCCATGATGTTCGACAGTTGTTGGGTGATTTCGGTTTTACCGACTCCAGTTGGGCCAGCAAATAAGAAACTACCAATCGGTTTGGTTTCGACACCTAATCCTGCTCGAGACAGACGAATTGCATCCGTCAAGGTATCGATAGCTTGGTCTTGACCAAATACCACTAATTTCAAATCTCTATCGAGGTTTTTCAGTGACTCTTTATCACTAGACGATACTGACTTTTCAGGGATACGCGCGATCTTCGAGATAATATGCTCGATATCAGTCACCCCTATGGTCTTCTTACGTTTTGACGGCGGCAACAACCGCTGACTCGCCCCTGCCTCGTCCATCACGTCAATAGCTTTGTCAGGCAGATGACGCTCATTAATGTACTTCGCTGATAGCTCGGCCGTGGCGCGGATAGCCTTTTGCGTAAAGCGCACACTGTGGTGCTCTTCGTAGCGTGATTTCAATCCCATCAGAATTTTCGTGGTATCTGCCACTGAAGGCTCTATAACATCCACTTTCTGGAAGCGCCGCGCCAGCGCGCGATCTTTTTCGAAAATACCTTGGTACTCTTGATAGGTAGTGGACCCCATACAACGAAGTTCACCACTGCTTAATTTGGGTTTCAATAAATTCGAAGCATCCATCACGCCGCCAGATGCTGCGCCCGCTCCAATGATGGTATGAATTTCATCGATAAACAAAATAGCGTCAGGGTCTTTAGATAACTCTTTTAATATCCCTTTAAGACGCTTCTCGAAGTCACCACGGTACTTTGTACCTGCAAGTAGGGTACCCATATCCAAAGAGTATATAACTGCGTTAGCAATGACGTCAGGCACGTCGTTATGAATGATACGAAACGCCAAACCTTCCGAGATGGCGGTTTTACCCACGCCAGCTTCACCAACAAGCAGCGGGTTGTTTTTACGACGGCGACACAATATTTGAATACTGCGCTCAACTTCGAAATCTCGACCAATCAGCGGGTCAATTTTCCCTTCTTTGGCCAGCTCATTCAAATTGGTCGAGTATTGATCAAGCATGGATGACCCTGCCTCTTGGCCCGCACCCTCCTCGTCTTGTTCAACTGAGTGCGTACTTTCATCATCACTCTTTGACACTCCATGGGAAATAAAGTTAACCACATCAAGGCGAGTCACATCGGCCTTCTTCAGAATGTAAACCGCTTGGGATTCCTGTTCGCTAAAAATGGCGACCAGTACATTCGCCCCGGTGACTTCTTCTTTACCGGATGATTGGACGTGAAATACAGCACGTTGCAGAACGCGCTGGAAACCCAAAGTGGGCTGAGTTTCCCGCTCATTGTTTGCATCTTCAAGCAACAGAGGTGTCGTGTCTTTCACGAAATCTGTCAACTCTTTCTTAATAATGTCTACATTAGCGCCACAGGCTTGTAGTGCTTCAGTGGCAGAGCCATTATCGAGCAAGGCTAACAAAAGGTGCTCGACCGTCATGAATTCGTGTCTATGCTCTCTGGCAAAAATAAACGCTTCATTTAACGTTTGTTCTAATTCTTTATTTAACATTTTTAGACCCTCTTACTGCGCTAAACCTGTTCCATTGTGCACATCAACGGGTGTTGATGCTTCTTGGCATACTGGGTGACTTGCATTACTTTTGTTTCGGCAATCTCAGCGGTATAAACACCACACACTGCACGACCGCGATAATGCACAGTCAACATAATTTGATGAGCTTTTTCTGAGTCCAAGTTGAAAAACCTAACCAATACTTCGATCACGAAATCCATCGGTGTGTAATCATCGTTATTCAGCAAAACTTTATACATGGGTGGTGGCGCTAATTTTTGCTTAACCGTGTCTAGCTGCTTTTCGCGCTCTATATTAATCGTGTTGTCTTTGCTCATAATAAGAAGAATAGTGCCCTTAGTGCAAATTTTGCAGTTTTATTAACATTCGTTTATTTATCAATTTACCCTTGACAAAAACAGGTTAAAAAATCTACATTTTCTAGTGCGACATTTGTTATTTTAACATTTGCGCCTTTCCCATAGTTCATTGTGGGGATAAATATGCGTCAGTTCAAGGGATTAAAAGGAAGCAGAAGTATGGCTGTTGGCAAAGTAAAGTGGTTTAACAATGCAAAAGGGTTTGGTTTTATCGTTCCTGAAGATGGTGGAGATGACATTTTTGCTCATTATTCGACCATTCAGATGGAAGGTTACCGCTCGTTAAAAGCTGGGCAAGAAGTGAAATATGATGTGCAGCAAGGACCTAAAGGTCTTCACGCTGAGAATATCGATTTCAACGGTGAGCCTGAGCAATAAAAATTGGTCATAAAAAAAGCAGACCTTAAGGTCTGCTTTTTTATGCCTAATTAAAAATAATTACTTAAATTCTTTTAGGATAGTATTCAATGTTTCACTTGGGCACATAGCTTGTGTCAAAAGTGCATCATCAGGGTAGTAGTACCCACCAATGTTCTCTGGTGAACCTTGCGTTGCGTCAATTTCAGCGACAATTTTCGCTTCATTGCTGCTTAGCGCATCAAACAAAGGCCCAAACTTATCAGCAAGTGCTTTGTCCTCAGTTTGGCTAGATAGCGCTTCAGCCCAGTATAAGGCTAGGTAGAAATGACTACCGCGGTTATCCAATTGACCCGCTTTACGCTGAGGTGATTTACCTTCATTTAATAGCTTCTCTGTTGCAGTATCTAACGCTTTCGCCAATACTTTTGCTTTGGTATTGTCGTTTTTGATAGCAAGATCTTCAATTGAAACGGCTATTGCTAAGAACTCACCTAATGAATCCCAGCGCAAATGACCTTCTTCAACAAATTGTTGAACGTGCTTAGGTGCACTGCCGCCCGCACCAGTTTCGAACAAGCCACCACCGGCCATTAACGGCACGATTGAAAGCATTTTCGCACTGGTACCCAACTCAAGGATCGGGAATAAATCGGTTAAATAATCACGTAGTACGTTACCTGTTACTGAGATAGTGTCTAGGCCACGAAGCGCACGCTCCATTGAGTAACGGATTGCGCGAACAGGTGCCATGATCTCAATGTGCAAGCCATCTGTGTCATGATCTTTTAGATAGGTGTTCACTTTTTCAATTAGCTGAGCATCGTGAGCACGTTCATCATCTAACCAGAAAATCGCAGGATCACCTGATTGACGTGCGCGATTAACCGCTAACTTAACCCAATCTTGGATAGGCGCGTCTTTGGCCTGACACATACGCCAGATGTCGCCCTCTTCAACGTTATGCTCCATCAACACGTTTTCGTCTTGATCGATAACACGCACAGTACCCGTACCGGCCATTTCAAACGTTTTATCGTGTGAACCGTACTCTTCCGCTTTTTGTGCCATCAAACCAACGTTTGACACAGAGCCCATAGTCACTGGGTCAAATGCACCGTGGGTTTTACAGAAGTTAATCATTTCTTGATAGATAGTCGCGTAAGTACTTTCTGGAATAACGGCTTTAGTGTCATGCAGTTTTCCATCAGGGCCCCACATTTGACCAGAAGAACGGATCATCGCAGGCATTGACGCATCAACAATCACGTCACTTGGTACGTGAAGGTTAGAAATTCCTTTGTCAGAGTTTACCATCGCAATAGGCGGACGGTCAGCGTAACAAGCGTTTATATCTGCTTGAATTTCAGCACGCTGCGACTCAGGTAATGTTGCAATTTTATCGTAAACACTGCCCAGACCATTGTTTGCGTCTACGCCTAGCTCTTCAAATAATGCTGCGTGTTTTTCAAAAAGTTTTTTATAGAAAACTTTTACACAGTGACCGAATACGATGGGGTGAGATACCTTCATCATGGTCGCTTTGACGTGTAACGAGAAAAGAATACCCGTTTGTTTTGCATCTTCAATTTGCTCTTCGAAGAAATCACATAATGCTTTCTTGCTCATAAACATGCCGTCAATCACTTCACCGGCAAGTAAATCAACACGTGGCTTTAATACTGTTGCTTGTCCACTTGCATCAGTGAACTCGATACGAACGTGACCCGCTTTATCAACCGTGACTGATTTTTCACCTGAGTAGAAATCACCGCCACGCATGTGAGCCACATGTGTTTGTGAAGCTTGGCTCCACTCGCCCATCGAATGCGGATTTTTGCGCGCGTAGCTTTTTACTGCTTTAGGCGCGCGGCGATCAGAGTTACCTTCACGTAGCACTGGGTTTACTGCACTGCCCAGTACTTTAGAGTAACGCGCTTCAACGTCTTTTTCTTCGTCGGTAGTTGGATCTTCTGGGTAAGCAGGAACGTTAAACCCTTTATCATTTAATTCTTTGATAGCGGCTTTTAGTTGCGGCTTAGAAGCACTGATATTAGGCAATTTAATGATATTTGTTGCTGCGTCTTGTGTGAGCTCGCCTAACTCTGCTAAGGCATCAGGTACTTTCTGCTCGTCACTCAAATAATCAGCAAAATTGGCCAAAATACGTGCTGCTAATGAAATGTCGCTAAGTTCGATTTCAATATCAGCAGATGAAGCAAATGATTCTACTATGGGTAACAACGAATATGTTGCTAGCGCTGGGGCTTCATCAGTTTTCGTATAGATAATCTTTGACTTCTGAGTTGTCATTATATACCTCAAATGTTGCGGTAGAGAGCTACCGGATTAGTGTAGACTGATATAAAGCACATTATTTGCTGCTAAATAGCGGTCATTTAGTAAATTTATCAGGAATTAACACATCCGATCCTGACATCAGGGTAAAGTTACATTGAAAAATTCGCTGGAAGATAATAAACAATTCGTCGCAGAGTGCAAAATAACTCAGCTATTTTATTCATAATAAGTTACAAGAAATGAACATTGATCAATATAAAAAGCCAAAAGCGCCTATTCGTCGTTCAAAAATCGTACTATTTAATAAACCATTCAACGTTTTAACGCAATTTACCGATGCTACCGGCAGGCAAACGTTGAAAGACTTCATTCCTATCCCAGATATATACGCTGCTGGGCGTCTTGATAAAGACAGCGAAGGCTTATTAGTACTGACCAACGACGGAAAATTACAGCACAAACTAACGGACCCCAAAAAGAAAACCAGTAAAACCTATTGGGTCCAAGTGGAAGGCGAACCACAAGAGTACCAATTACAAGCATTGCGCGACGGTGTAGCGCTAAAAGACGGTATGACTCGTCCCGCGAAAGTTGAGCGAATGCAAGAACCCTCTTTATGGGCGCGAAATCCGCCTGTACGCTTTCGCCAATCCATTCCTACCAGTTGGTTAGCCATCACCATCAGTGAAGGTAAAAACCGTCAAGTTAGACGCATGACAGCTCACATCGGTTTTCCGACCTTGAGGTTGGTACGTTATCGAGTGGGTAACTGGACGTTAGACGGCATCGCCTCAGGCACTTACCGAGAACTTGATTAGGCGCGTTTATACAACATATTGTCACATATTATGCGTACATTGCAGATGATTTGTGTGTGGGGATTTGCTAGAATTCGCCACCATTTTTATTGAGACTTTGCTATTTATCATGCCTTATATTCATTCCCTTAGTGCTGCCGAGTTAGCCAGTAATAGCCAGAAAAAGGTTATTGTTGGTATGTCTGGTGGTGTCGATTCTTCTGTTTCAGCGTATATATTGCTGCAGCAAGGCTATCAAGTTGAAGGCCTATTCATGAAGAACTGGGAAGAAGATGACAACGATGAATATTGCGCTGCAGCTGAAGATCTGAAAGACGCCCAAGCAGTAGCGGATAAGCTCGGCATTGAACTTCATCAAATTAACTTTGCGGCCGAGTATTGGGATAATGTGTTCGAATATTTTTTGGAAGAATATAAATCGGGACGCACACCAAACCCAGATATCATGTGCAACAAGGAAATCAAATTTAAAGCCTTCCTTGAATTTGCTGCTGAAGAGCTTGAAGCCGATTACATCGCCACCGGCCATTACGTACGCCGTCGTGAAGTAGACGGTCATTGGCAAATGTTACGCGGTATGGATGATAACAAAGATCAGAGTTATTTCTTGTATACCCTAGGCGAACAACATGTAGGGCAAACCTTGTTCCCAATTGGCGATATTGAAAAGCCTCAGGTTCGTGAAATAGCGCAAGAACAAGGGCTTATCACTCACGATAAAAAGGACAGCACGGGAATTTGTTTTATCGGTGAACGCAAATTTACTGATTTTCTATCTCAGTACCTTCCGGCTCAACCTGGCGTTATCGAAACACCAGAAGGCCAAGAGATTGGGCAACATCAAGGTTTGATGTACCACACGCTAGGCCAACGAAAAGGCCTAATGATCGGCGGTATGAAAGAATTTGGAGATGACCCTTGGTATGTGGTCGATAAAGACATGGCACGCAATGTCTTGATTGTAGGCCAAGGTGCCGATCACCCTCGCCTGTTTTCAAAAGGCTTAGTGGCAAATCAGTTACATTGGGTTGACCGTGTTGGCCCTACCGGTGCAATAAAGTGCAGCGTCAAAACACGTTATCGCCAAGAAGATATACCCTGCTCCCTAACATTGGATTCCGATGGCTCAACACGTGTTATTTTTGACCAGCCGCAAAAAGCGGTGACACCAGGGCAATCTGCAGTGTTTTACTTAAATGAAGTCTGCTTAGGTGGCGGAATAATAGAGAGCTATATTCGTTAATGCAAAATTCGTCAAAAAATACTATCAATACCAGTGAAATTGAAAAATGCCTGGCCCTTGCAGGAGTATGCCAAGCAGCAGCGCTAGTTAAACAGGTCTCTAAGCACGGTAACTGCGACGAACAAGCCTATAAGGCCTGCATAGAAAGCATCACGATTACAGAGTCGGATAATACCGAACAAGTATACGGTCAAATGAGCAATCTAAAAATGGGCTTTGATATTCTGCACGCACAATTAGGCAATAGCTCAACGCCCAAAGACACTGTTGTTACGCGTTATATCGCGAACTTGTTGAGCATTGAACGCAAGCTTGCTCGCTCGTCCAAGCGGATGAGTGAATTGGGTGACAGAATTAATCATATAAAACGACAGCAACTCCATTTAGATTTATTTTCAGGGCAAATGTTGTCCAATTTAGCCAGTGTATACAGTGATGTGGTGAGCCCAGTTACCGCCAAAATACAGGTGTCTGGCGACCCTCAACTACTTAAACAAGTTGATAACCAACATAAGGTGCGCGCCTTACTTTTAGCGGGCGTTCGCTCAGCAGTCTTATGGCGTCAGCTAGGCGGTAAGCGCCGACAAATATTACTCAACCGACAGCGCATTTTAGTCTGCGCTGAACAAGCATTAGCGCAAATTAACCAATCACGTTAGGAGCACACATTCCATGCAGTTATCCGCATTAACCGCCGTATCCCCCATAGATGGACGTTACGCTGACAAAACAGCAGAGTTACGCAGCATCTTTAGCGAGTTCGGTTTACTAAAGTACCGGGTACAAGTAGAAGTTCGCTGGTTGCAGAAATTGGCTTCTACCACAGCTATCGAACAAGTGCCTGCTTTTAGTGCCGAGGCGAATGCAATACTAGATAACATCGTGGCCACATTTGATGAAAGCCATGCGGGGCGTATCAAAGAAATTGAACGCACCACTAATCATGATGTAAAGGCAGTTGAGTATTTTTTAAAAGAGCAAGTTGCGCAAAATGAAGAACTAAATGCGGTTAACGAGTTTATTCATTTTGCTTGTACCTCAGAAGACATCAACAATATGTCACATGCACTCATGCTCAAAGAAGCCCGTGATAGCGTAATATTGCCCTACGCAGATAAATTAGTTGATGAATTAAAGCGTCTCGCAAAGGAATACCAAAGTATTCCTATGATGGCGAGAACACACGGACAACCTGCTTCCCCGACCACTATGGGAAAAGAGATGGCCAATGTTGCTTATCGCTTAGAGCGTCAACGCAAGCAAATAGCAGAGGTTGCCGTATTGGGTAAAGTTAATGGCGCAGTGGGTAACTATAACGCCCATTTATCAGCCTACCCAAGCCTTGATTGGGCGCAGTTTGCCCAAGAATTTGTAACAAGCTTAGGCGTAACACTAAACCCGTTTACCACCCAGATTGAACCACACGATTATATCGCTGAATTATTTGATGCTGTAGCGCGATTCAATACTATATTGATCGACTTTAACCGTGACGTTTGGGGCTATATTGCACTAGGCCATTTCAAGCAAAAAACCATTGCTGGCGAAATCGGTTCATCAACCATGCCTCATAAAGTGAACCCAATTGACTTTGAAAACTCCGAAGGAAACTTAGGCTTGGCCAATGCCTTGTTTGGGCATCTTGCCAGTAAACTACCAGTATCTCGCTGGCAGCGAGACCTAACGGACTCAACTGTATTACGTAACCTAGGTGTGGGTGTGGGATATGCCATTATTGCCTATCAAGCGACACTAAAAGGGATCAGTAAACTGCAAGTTAATGAACAGAGTTTATTGAACGAACTCGATAACAACTGGGAACTACTCGCAGAGCCAATTCAAACCGTTATGCGTCGCTACGGCATTGAAAAACCTTACGAGAAATTAAAAGAACTCACCCGCGGTAAAAAAGTTAATCAGCAGATTATGGCGGAATTTATTGACGGGCTTGAATTACCAGATGAAGCAAAAGTTCAGCTAAAACAATTAACGCCGTCTAACTACATAGGCCAAGCGGTCGACCTTGTTAACCAGATCTAAGCTATAGCTAAACGAGGGGATCGCTATCCCCTCACTTTTCGCCACATTTTTAGGCAAAATACCTGTTAATTTTAGCCTATACTCAATTCCTCTTGGTCAAATGGAAGACCTCATGGTCACTCGCATTTTACACGCATGGATTTGGTGCGGCATTCCAACTAATCCCACGTATGATATTAATCCTACTCGGATCAGCAACATCATTAGTTTGATGGTTATCTTTGTACTTTTACTGCAGGTGCCCATTAGTGCGTATTACTGGCGCTATGATGGATTATACAAATTAGGCTTGATCGTAAGTCACTGTGCACTTCTATGCTTTGTCCCGTTACTCAATCGGGCTCAACTTCAGCCGCTAGCAAAAATGGCACTGGTATTCATTTTCATTAGTTATATCTGTTGGTCTAGCGTCATCTGGCAAGCCAATGTTCACGTGCACTACTATCTATTATTAGGCATTTTTGTTTGTCCTTTCATCTTTAGTAACCAGCGAGTCACAATGTGGCTAAGCATTTTGTCCCATGTCTTGTTTTTCTTACTGATCGATGGATTTTTTATCTTGCGTGTTAACCCCCAGGAACTGTCTGAGTATCATCAGACGGTCAGTGTATCAAGTAGCGTATTTCTGGCTTTATCTTGCACGTTAACGAGCTTTCATATTGGACGTAATATGACACGTACCCAGCAAAAGCTGTCGTTAGCCAATCAACGTTCAGAATCTCTTTTATTGAACATTCTGCCGCTGCCAATTGCCCAACGTTTGAAATATGCAAAAGGTAAGATTGCCGACCAATATGAACAAGCGTCTATATGTTTTGTTGATTTGGAGAGTTTCAGCTTATTGGTTAAATCTTTAAAAGCCCATGAGCTCGTGGATTTGCTTGATGATGTCTTTACCCAGTTTGACCAGCTAAGTACTTATCATGGGCTGGAAAAAATAAAAACCATAGGTGATGGATATATGGCAGCAGCCGGAGTTCCCAAAAGTAACAATGCGCATGCACTGCAATGTTGCGCATATGCTCTGGCAGTAAAAGAGGCTTTTGTTAGGCTGCAAATCAAATACGACCTTAGAACGGGGCTACGTATTGGCATCGGTTCTGGGGAAGTGGTAGCCGGTGTCATAGGTCGCAGTAAATTCTGTTACGATTTGTGGGGGGAAGCTGTTACCCTTGCAGCGAGAATGGAAAGCCACGGCCGCAGTAATCATATTCAAGTAACGCAATCGACTTACGAGATGGCCAAACACAAATATTGCTTTGAACCTAGAGGTGAAGTGAGTGTTAAAGGGTTAGGCCAAATTCAAACCTATTGGTTGCTCGGTGTAAAAGAATAAGTCCAGCTCAATTTCACGCTTCTAAAATAAAATAACAATCAGCACAAGGGCTGCAGTTACCATGTATGTATTTGACAATTTTGATCCAGAAATATTTTTAGATTATCACTGGCAAAAAAGCCCCGCAGTATTCAGACGCACATTCAAGAAATTTGTAGATCCGCTTGACGAACATGAGCTCGCTGGGTTGGCGCAAGACCCCCGTATAGATTCACGTGTAGTTTCTCTTGAGAAAACTACCTGGCAAGTAGAGCATGGTCCAATTGCTGACTTCGAAAAGGCATGTAAAGGGAATTGGAGTCTATTAGTACAAAGTGTTGATCAACATATAGATGAAGCAGACCAGCTTATTCGTATGTTTAATTTCATTCCCTATTGGCGGCTTGATGACTTAATGGTGAGTTTTTCAAATGAAGGGGCTGGTGTTGGGCCTCATCTTGATCAATACGATGTGTTCATCATTCAAGGAAAAGGCAGTCGTCGCTGGCAGGCGGGCGATAAGGGAGAATACCCAACGTTTTATCCTCACCCAGATCTCAGTCAAATTGTGCAATTTGAGCCTATTGTCGATGAAGTTTTGCTGCCTGGGGATATGATATACATCCCCGCTGGTTGCCCGCACAACGGTGTAGCCTTAGAAGATTGCATGAACTATTCCGTTGGCTTTCGAGCGCCATCACAACAGGATTTACTCTCTTCTTTTGCTGACTACAGTATTGACTTAGGTTTGTTTAAAACCCGTTATCAAGACAGAGGGCTAACACCAAGACGGGACCCAAGTGAATTAGCACAAGCCGAAATTAGCAGTTTTAGAAAAATGCTTCACGAGACCATTGATTCAGCTCACTTTGAACGCTGGTTAACGTCTCATTTTAGCAATACTCAGCTTAATCAGGGCTATGATGAGCAGCACAACCCAGATTACACCTTGAGCGAAATACTAGACTTGTTCGACGAACACACAATATTTGAGCGTCAACCTGGAGTACGCCCTGTATATCTCACAAAAAACGACCCTCAACATTCGTTAGAGTTCTTCATCGAAGGCCAAGCCTTCTTTGCACCCGCCAAGTATGTTCCTGCGGTACGTGAATTACTCAAATCACCCACATGGCAATACCAAGCATCAAGTACGACTGCCACTCCTTTGTCGGTTAATCATTTTTGGGTACAACTTATGAGTGAGTTGGTTAATGCTGGTGCATGGTTGCCTAAAGAAGAAACCTATTAAAAAGAATGTCCTAGAATATGAACCGAAGCCGGCTTGCATCAGCGAGCCCGCTTTGGCTGATGCTAAACTGAAGCCTTAACGAACTACCTAAAGTCTCGCGATTTCATAACAGGTGAACTTCTATAGGGTTTTCCCCTAGTCTTCTTGCAAATCAGTTATGTCATCAATAAGGTTTTGCAGTTCATTTAAGGCTTTTTTCTTTTGTTTCGCGCTAAGTGATTGCCCAAGCTCAGCTAACATGGCCGCATAAACCTGATTATTGTGTTGTGATATTAAGACAAGTTCATCGTCTTGATAACGCTCAGGGTGTAACAATAAATCTAAGAAGTTTTGTTGAAAATCAGGCTCCTGGCGCTTATTCAGTAGCATCTCAAAAGCGGCTTTCTGAATTCGCTGGCGATAAGCCATCCATAGATCAAAACTGCTTTTAAACTCGTCTGCATACGTTACGATTATCGCTTTTTGTTCAGGACGTAGCTTACCGATAAACTCCTTAGCGTTATCCTGGGTATCTTCGATATTTTTCTCTAAACGCTCTTCTAATGTACGCTCTTTGCGCTTTTCAATTCGTTCTTCATTTTGTTCATTTAACTCAGCAAATAAGTCGATGACTTGTTCATCCGTCAAATGTGGGGCAAGGTTCACCAATTCAGGACTAACGTGATCTCTAAAACGCACCCAGTGCTGCTTACCGAGCTCAAAATGCGCTAACCATTGTGTTTGGCTAACCGGTCCAGATGAAATCTGTTGATATAAGGCTGTGAGATGAGATTTATATTCGCTCAATTCGTCTTGACGATGCCAATGCATCCACTTCTCAACATGACCATCAAGCAGTGATTTTTGGCTTTTATCTAACTCTATATAGTCATCAATATACCAATACATCAACCAGTCAATATTGTTGTAGGCGAACTTTGAGCTACACCCAGTGAGCAGTAAATTGAGGGTAAAAAAAAGTAAAATGATTTTTTTCATGAATATATCAACCACGTGACTGAAGCAAAATACAAAAAATGGCGCCTGACGATTTTACGTTTGTTGTTAAAGGTATTGCTGCCATCTAAATGTTTAGCTAGAGATTTAGATAGATATCGACCTAATCCCATTACCTATCATTGAATATAAACACTAACGTCGCCAAAGTCGTTATACTTTTTCCTTACCTGTCAGCCAGTTTGTTACCAAATATTAACTATTAATCATACTCTTAACATTATCTCTATGGCTGCGACTCACCTTTAACTCGGTCCCATTAGATAAAATAAGATGGTACTCGCCACTTACATGACTGACTAATTTTTGCACATACTTGATATTCACTATTGCTGAGCGATGCACTCTGACAAAGACACGAGGGTCGAGTTCTTCTTCTAGCTCTTTCATGGTGCGGCGCATAATGTGGGTTTGTTCTAGCGCGTGTACACACATGTAATCGCCTGCAGCATCAATCCACTGCACATCAGCCAATGATACGCGTGTTACTTCCGTGCCATCTTTGATGGCTAATACATCACCGTATTGAGTCGTATTTAATACTTCACCGCTGGCTAAGCGGCGCAATATGTCTTCACAGTCGTCACCTGTAAAATCAGCAACAATCTTAGCTAAGGTTTGTTTGTGATCAGACTCGCTGTGTAAAGACACATGATTAATGACTTTATCAACAGCAACACGCAAGCGTTCATCGTCTACTGGCTTTAGTACATAATCTAATGCGTGAGCATCAAATGCCTTTATGGCATAGGTATCGTAAGCGGTAACAAAAATAACCATCGGTACAGGTTGATTTAGCTCTCGCAATTTATTAATGACCTGAAAACCATTCAAGCCTGGCATTTGAATGTCCAAAAATATTAAATCTGGGCGTAACTGAGGAATAAGCGCGACCGCTTCTAGCCCATTTTTACACTGAGCAACAAGGTTGATTTCTGCAAAATCCGCTAAGCGCATCGCGAGGCCTTTTCTCGCTAACGGCTCGTCATCAATTATTACGGTGTTAATTTTCATGCACGACTTCTTATGTCTCAAATGGAATACGAATACACACTTTTATACCAGAAGGCTGACTGTTTGAAATACTAAATGAAAAATCATCTTTGTATAACGACCCTAACCGCTCTTGAATATTTTGTAAGCCTACGCCATTTTCGCGATACATTTGGCCATCTTTAATATCAGCTCCAGGGCCATTATCAGTAACTTCAAGCATTAAATCTCGCCCGAACACTTTAGCTGAAATAGCAATGCATCCGCCTTCCTCGAGCTTCGAAATAGCATATTTAATGGAATTCTCAATAAGCGGCTGCAGAATCAAACTCGGTACTAATGCCTCATTCGCAGTTGGTTGTACATCCCATATAACGGTAAGGCGATCTTCGAAACGTACTTTCTCTATCGCCAAATAGAGGGTTAACGCTTCTATTTCTTGTCGAAGAGGGACTTTTTTAATCGGATCTTTATCCAGCGAATAACGCAAAAAGTCACTTAAACGACTAACCATTGACTCTGCCGTCTTATTTTCTTTCATCAAAATAAGCGTAGAGATAGCGTTCAAGGTATTAAACAAAAAATGTGGATTGAGCTGATAGCGCAACATTTTAATGTGCGCTTGGTGCGCCATGGTAGAGGCACGAAGACTGTTTTGTTTCTCTTTCAATAACATTTGGTAGTTCTTAATACCAAAATATAGGCCTGTCCAACAACCGATCATGATCAGTGAGTTAACCGTGTTGGTGAAATACATATACCATTCTTCTGGGCGATAGCCCTTTTTATATATCTCCCAGTAATTAACGTTTTTCACCAACGCCCACATTAATGCAACGATATACACACTGGCTAACACCACCATTAGCATTTTCAGTGGACTGAGTTTCATCGCCCGAGCGAAAATGTAGCGTAATGGTATGGTTAACAGCCAACCCGCATAAGCATTCAAGATGATCACGAACAGCCAAACGCTGCGCATATCATGTAAAAAAGAGCCTATGTAGTAAATTACTGCGAAACCGCCCCAACCAAGGGTGTGTAACGTCCAAAACAAACGTTCGCGAGTTTCAAATAAAGCCTGCCACTTCATTTTCGAAATACCATTAAAATTCAATGAAATAAGCATTATACGGGAAAGGTGAACCTAATGTTGTCGCTTGGGCGTGCGCCCTTCCCCGTTTATCGCATATTACGCTTAACCACAGCGAGAAACGGGGGAAGCAATTAATACGGAATGTTCATGCGTTTAAGCCAATGTACCCACCACCATGCAGGCCCAACGAGCAAAAACTGCACGTCTTTTAGAAATGACGGGCTTTTACCTTCTACTTTGTGACCAACAAATTGCAGGATCCACATCACCACAAACAACACTAAGCACACCATCCAAACGTCATACACAGAACGCTCGATGAGCATAATGCCATACAAAGACACCACACTAAGCAACGTCATCGCAGCGCCGATTGGCCCTGACAAACGAAAATAGTAAATCAACATTGGAATCACTGCGATATGCGCCCAAGTAACATCAAAATGTACTAACACCTCTGGACGAGGAATAGACCACACTAACCCTAGGGTCACAAAATAAATGGCAGGCACCGCCACCGCATGGATCAAGATATTGAATTTATTAGTATGGCTATGTCCGTACTCATTTAGCAGTATTTCTATTTGGCGCATTTATTATCTCGCTCTTATTTTACATCTAGTTAACATAATAGCATCGAGAATACCTAAAACCACGAAACCAGTCTATTGTCCTTTAGCTTAATCAATATTGATCAGTAACTGAGACAGCAGCTTAGCCACATCATTTTCATCGTCACAAAATTTAATACCAAAATAGTGACGACTATCATCCTCTTTTTTATTACGTACATGCCCCGACAAACTAATGTCATCCCCTTCAGACTTAGGGATAAGCAACTCAAGCTCTTGATCAACAGCCGGTTTTACACCTTTGGCATCTCGGCCAATGCTGATCATGCAACCTTGATTAGAAATATCACGCACTAAGCAGGGCACTATGTGGCTGCGCTCTTGGCTGTCAATCAACAAAGCGGCAATACGCGTTTGGGTGCGTTGTTCTGTTCGCAAACCATGGCTTTGTAAACTTTCCGGCAATGAGGTAAAAATCAGCTTTGACGGTTTAGTGATCACTATGATGATTTTGACTTTAAATGCCACGATTTCGCCGGTTTCGTCTTCCAATATACAGCGTACTATCATGGTATTGTTCATATAAATGGCACCACCTAAACCAGCCCATTTATTTTCATCGGGAAAACGAAAAATCAAACTACGATTTCCATCCATTCCAACAAATTCGGTTTTAACCCGTCTCTTTAAGGTTGGTGAATGAATTTGTAGGTCTACGATCATCCCCGAACGCATCGATCGCAATTTAAACAATTCATCCCTTGATAAGCCGCTGTTATTTGGCAAGAGTCAGCATCCTGTATATGAAGAAAACAAAATTAGGTGTACTTACTTCATTTAACGTAAAATTGGCCAGAATATAAAGTAATTTCGTTAAGATTTATCCTCAAGTCGACATAAAACGACTGGAATGTATGCAATTCATCTCTCTGTTTTTAAAGGTTTTAGTTCATGCCACAAGACTCTTTTGATATCCACTACACTGTTAACGTCTCATCACTAGCTGGTCATTTAATTGACGTTAGCTTGCACATTAACCTCGCTTCAAACGAGGGCCACGAACTGAGCTTACCGGCTTGGATACCGGGCAGTTACATGATCCGTGACTTTGCAAAAAACCTAGTAGAAATAAGCGCGAAAGACAAAGACGGCAATGTAGTTGAACTACGCAAACTTGATAAGCAAACCTGGAAGCTTGCTGCCAATAGCGGGCCAATCGAAGTGTGTTATCGTGTTTATGCCTACGATTTATCGGTGCGCAGTGCTTATGTCTTCGATGACTTTGCTTTTTTCAATGGAACCAGTGTATTCCTTGCACTGAAAAGCCATCGAGATACGCCTTGTTTAGTCACATTGGTTAAGCCGCAGCTCGCACCGTGCGATAATTGGCGTGTTGCCACCACCCTGCCCCTAGCGAACACCACAGATCACCATGAGTTCGGTGAATATCAGGCAAAAAATTACAACGAGTTAATAGACCACCCCATTTTACTCGGCAATTATGACGTTATTCCCTTTGATGTGGTTACCCCTACCAAGGAATTAGGCGCAGCAACACCGCAGCATACCTGCCAATTTGAATTGATTTTAGCGGGTGGGCATCGCAGCGATACCAAGCGCATGGCTGAAGATTTACGCAAACTATGTGCTCATCACTTTGCTCTGTTTGATGACACGCCCCCCGTGGATCGTTATTTATTTATCACCATGCTTACCGGCAAAGATTTCGGCGGCCTAGAGCACGTATCGTCCACTGCGTTATTGTACAGCCGCGATGATTTACCCAGTTTGGCGCAAGCTGACCATATGCCTGATGGCTATCGCACATTTTTGAGCCTATGTAGCCATGAGTTTTTACATACATGGCATGTGAAGCGCACCAGACCGGCAGTATTGCAAGCCAGCGAACTGAGCCAAGAAACCTATACTCCCCAACTGTGGATCTACGAAGGCTTCACGAGTTATTACGATGACATCAGCTTAACGCGCAGCCATGTCACCGGCCATGAGAGCTATTTAGAGGTATTGGGCCAAACGCTTACTCGATTAGAGCGAAACGCGGGTCGCTTCAAACAAACAGTGACAGATTCGAGTTTTGATGCATGGACCAAGTTTTACCAACAAGACGCCAGCGCGATCAACAATATTGTTAGTTACTACGTCAAGGGGGCTGTGATTGCTTTGTGTCTGGATTTACACATACGCATGAACACTCACCATACAAAAAGTTTAGATGACGTTATGCGCTATCTCTGGCAGCAACACGGCAAAATAGACCAAGGTACCCCAGACGATATTATTCATCGCATCGTACTTGAGGATATGGCGCTGCCCTTAGCCTCATTTTTACAAGATGCTTTGTATTCCACCAAGGAATTGCCCGTTGCGGCCTTATTAAATGAGTTTGGCGTCACCTTGCACAAGCGCCCACGCATCGATGGCAGTGACCTGGGCGGAAAACCGGCTCCGCGTGTAGCAAAAAATCAATTTGGCGCAGCGTTTAAAGCCGCAGATACTGGCGTGATCATTACCCAAGTTACTGAAAATAGCCCAGCGTATGACGCCGGTCTGCAAGTCGGCGATCAGTTAATCGCCTTAGATAGCTGGCAAGTCACCGCTGGCAATCTATTGAGTATCTACCAGCAATTTTCACCTAGTACACAGGTAACACTCGATGTATTGCGCCATCAGCGCTTAAAACAATTGCTCATGTCAGTAGAAGCGGCCATAACAGACACAGTGTATTTAACTGTCAATGATCAAACCAAGCTGCAAAAATGGTTACCTAGCCTCAAATCATAGTGGCGTATTGGTACTAGATTGAGGGAGTTTCATCTTGAACCATCCGCGCTATAAAGCGCGCTTTGCATTTTGCACCAGTTTTGTACATTTACCCCAGTTCAGGGCAAAACTGGTGCAGTTATCACTTCTGTATTACCTCTACACTTTATAAAAGTCTTATTAATTAAGCCTATAGCAGAATATTTCTCGGGCATGAACTTTGCTGTAAACGTTAGCACATAATTAATTTGCTATTTACTCAGCATCATAAAAAGGATCAGTCCAATGCAACCTCAACCATTAGATATGCAGCAGTTCATTTGCAATATGCCCAAAGCTGAGCTGCACGTTCACCTTGAAGGCACCCTTGAACCTGAGTTAAGTTTCGCTTTAGCCACTAAGAACAATATCCCATTAGAGTACGACACCCCAGAACAACTTGTTGCAGCCTATGACTTTCACGACTTACCCTCTTTCTTAAAAATATATTACGCAGGCATGAATGTACTGCAACAAGAAGAAGATTTTTATCAACTCACTTGGGATTATTTAGCCAAAGCAGCTAGCGAAAATATCGTATACGTCGAGCTTTTCTTCGATCCTCAAGCGCATACATGCCGTGGAGTTAGCTTTGAAACCATCATTACCGGTATTCATAAGGCGCAACTCGACGCAGAACAAAAACTCGGGATACGTAGCCAGCTCATCATGTGTTTTTTGCGTGAGCTCAGTGCAGAGTCAGCGATGGAACACCTCAAACTCGCCATGCCCTATTTGCCTTGGTTAGTCGGTGTAGGGCTAGATTCTAACGAACAAGACAACCCACCAGCGAAATTTGCCGCGGTATTTGAATACGCTCGTGCATTAGACTTAAAACTAACGATGCACTGTGACGTTAACCAGCAAAATACCCTGACCCATATCAAGCAGTGCTTAGATGATATTCAAGTAGATCGCATTGACCACGGGGTAAATGCCCTACAAGACCCAGCTTTACTGGCTTCTATCAAACAAAAACAACTGGGTTTAACGGTTTGTCCAGTATCGAACCGTTTTGTGGTGCAATCATTAACCTCAAACGAAATTCGTCAGATGCTTGAGCACGATTTACTGGTCACCATTAACTCGGACGACCCTGCATATTTTCGAGCCTACTTAAATGACAACTTTTTAGCACTGCAAAAAGAAGGACACTTTAGCGCACAGGATATCGTCACTATGGTAAAAAACGCCTTCAACGTAGCTTGGTTAAAAGACACTGAAATTAGCCAGTATCTTTATCAAGTAGACCTATACGTTAAACAGGCACAATATCAAGCTGCGTAATGACAAAGCGCTACAGCTGATAAGGGTACTAAAGCTACCCTTAGCCTAGTCCAATTATAAGTAGTTTTGGTGGGTGTTTATCAATGGTTGTGATACAGATTTTGATTGTTATCTTGGTGCACTGAAGCACACTGTACCAAACAAAAATGTACAAAACGAAGATGTACAAACAATAATCAATTCCGGAGCAACCATGATAAAGGCCTACGCTGCACATGAACCAAAAGGTGAGCTTACCCCATTCGAGTACGATCCAGGGGAACTAAAACCCGACGAAGTTGAAATTGATGTGATGTATTGCGGTGTATGTCACAGCGATCTTAGTGTCATTGATAATGAATGGGGGATCAGCAAATATCCAGTTGTCGGCGGGCACGAAGTAGTCGGTCGCATTCGCCAAGTCGGCAGCGCAGTAAAAGGGCTCAAAGTTGGTCAAGTCGCTGGTTTAGGGTGGCACGCTAGCTATTGCGAACATTGCCGTCAATGCGACACAGGTGATCATAACTTGTGCGCCAAAGCCCGTCCGACAATTGTCGGTCATCATGGCGGGTTCGCCGATAAAGTGCGAGCGCAAGAAAGTGCCGTGGTAGCTATCCCCGATGGAATTGATTTAGCCTCGGCAGGCCCACTATTTTGCGGCGGCATTACGGTGTTCAATCCATTGAGCGAATTTAATATCAAGCCCACAGACAAGGTTGCGGTGATTGGTATCGGTGGCTTGGGGCATCTCGCGTTACAGTTCTTAAACGCTTGGGGCTGTAAAGTGACGGCGTTTACTTCAAGCGAATCGAAACAAGAAGAGGCGCTAACTTTAGGTGCCCACAATGTGATTAACTCCCGAGACAAAGACCAAATTAAACAAGCCTCTGGCGAATTTGACCTAATTATTTCAACGGTAGCAGTATCGCTTGATTGGGAGGCTTACATCAGCACTCTCGCCCCCAGAGGACGCTTGCATTTTGTGGGCGCGCTAACCCAGCCGCTAAAAATAAGTGTATTTTCATTGATGTCACAACAGCGCAGCGTATCAAGCTCGCCCGTCGGCAGCCCGGCAACCATCAAAAAAATGCTCGAATTTGCCAAGTTGCACGACATTAAACCGGTCATCGAAGCCTACTCATTTGACCAGATTAATCAAGCACTTGAAAGGCTACGTACGGGTGACGTTAAGTATCGCATCGTATTGAAACGCTAATGTTGAAGCACTAAACCTTTGCCAAATACAAAGCGCGCCCTAAGCAGTCGAAAACTGCCTTGAGGCGCGCTGGTGAACGGTAATACTACACATTACTGATTTTTTAAGCTGTGCTGTCGCCACAAAAAGTACACAGCAGGCACGACCAATAAACTCAATATTAGCGCGCTTGCCATTCCTCCTACCATAGGGGCGGCAATTCTGCTCATGACCTCTGAGCCTGTACCGCTGCCATACATCACAGGCAACAATCCAATAATGACCGTGGCCACCGTCATCATCACAGGGCGTACCCTAAGCCCAGCGCCTTGCATCACACTGTCGCGCAGCGCTTCTATGCTAATACGCTCACCCTCTTTTTGCGCACTATCGGTTAGTCCTTGATAGGCCTGATTTAAATACACCAGCATAATAACGCCAATTTCTACAGCGACGCCCGCCAAGGCGATAAAGCCAACCCCAACAGCAACGGATAGATTAAAGTCTGCCAGATATACCAGCCAAACGCCGCCAATCATGGCCAAGGGTAAGGTCCCCAGAATGATAGCCACTTCTGCAAAGCGCTTAAAGTTCAGGTACAAAAGCAAAACGATAATGGCAAGGGTTAACGGGATAACATAATTCAGTTTATCTTTTGCACGCTCGATATACTCATATTGGCCCGCCCAAGTGACGCTGTAGCCTGGTGGTAAATCGAGTTTATCTTTGAGTAACGCCTGTCCGTTTTCTACATAATGGCTGACATCGATATCTTCAATATCAATGAATATCCAACCATTTAGTCGCGCGTTTTCGCTTTTGATCGCCGCCGGACCGTCATCAATATAAACACGAGCCACGTCTGCTAAGGTAATGTGCTGGCCACTTGAGGTCACAATCGGTAATAAGCTAATTTGCTCAGGCGAGTCACGGTAGGCCTCAGGGTAACGAATATTAATCGGGTAACGCGCTAACCCCTCAACCGACTCTCCTACATTAACCCCGCCGATTGCCATCGAAACCACTTGCCCAATAGCATTAATACTTAAGCCGAATCGGGCAGCGGCTTCTCGGTCGATATCCAACTTAATATAGCGCCCGCCAACCGCACGCTCTGCATAAACAGAAGCAGAGCCTTGCATTGGCGATAATATACGCTCAATGTCTTGCCCTAGTTTTTGAATAACCGCTAAATCTTCACCCGCCACTTTGATACCCACAGGGGTTTTAATTCCCGTAGCGAGCATATCAATGCGCGTTTTTATCGGCATCACCCAAGCGTTTGTCACCCCAGGAAAGTTTACCACTTGCTCCAGTGCGTCCCGTATATCGGCTTTGGTCATGCCTGGGCGCCATTCATCTTGAGGTTTAAATTGAATAAAGGTCTCAATCATGGTCAAAGGCGCAGGATCAGTCGCTGTGTCTGCTCTGCCAATCTTGCCGAATACATTTTTCACCTCAGGTACGCTGCGTATGAGCTTATCGGTTTGCTGAAGCACTTCCCGCGCCTTACCTACAGATATCCCCGCATAGGTCGTTGGCATATACATTAAATCCCCCTCATCAAGAGGTGGCATAAACTCACTGCCTATGTCGTTAAGAGGATAAAAACCCACAACAGTAACCATCAATGCGACAAGCACTGTACTTTTTGGGTAACGCAAAACGGTTTTAAGGGCTGGCATATAAAGAGCAATAAGCCCTTTATTGACAGGATTTTTATGTTCACTGATCACCTTACCGCGGATCGTATAGCCCATAAGCACAGGCACCACGCTAATAGCCAAACCAGCTGATGCAGCCATGGCATACGTTTTCGTAAACGCCAGCGGCGCAAACATACGTCCCTCTTGCGCTTCGAGCATAAAAACAGGTAAAAAACTGACCGTGATAATCAACAAACTGAAAAACAATGCAGGCCCTACTTCTGATGCCGACTTAATGACGATGTCCCAGCGGTTATCGTCTGTCAGTTCGGTGTCCTGCATATGCTTATGCATGTTTTCTATCATGACAATAGCACCGTCAGTCATTGCCCCAATGGCGATAGCAATCCCTCCAAGAGACATAATATTAGCGTTAATGCCTTGCCAGTACATGATGATAAATGCCACTAATATGCCTAGCGGCAAACTGACAATTGCCACCAAAGATGAGCGCACATGAAATAGAAATATGGCGCACACCAAACCAACAATTAGCAGCTCTTCAATTAACTTTGACCACAAATGATCCACCGCGCTGGTTATAAGTTCAGAGCGGTCATAAACCGGAACCACTTCTACCCCTTCTGGTAGCCCCTGTTTCAACGCTTCAAGTTTTTGTTTAAAAGCGTCTATGGTTTTTTGCGCGTTATCACCAAAACGCATTACGGCAATGCCTCCAACCACTTCCCCTTCGCCGTTCAATTCAGCAATACCACGGCGCATCTGCGGCCCTAAATGTATATCTGCAATGTCACGCAGTAACACAGGTACACCATTGTCGTTAAACCCAAGAGGAATACGTGCTAAATCATCGATACTTTGCAAATAGCCATTGGTGGAGACCAAATATTCCGCTTCAGCCATTTCAACCACTGAAGCGCCCACTTCTTGATTGCCTGCTTGAATAGCAGTTTGAATCAAACTAAGTGGAATGTTGTAAGCGCGCAGCTTATTGGGGTCTACCACTACTTGATATTGCTTAACCATGCCGCCGATTGCGGCCACCTCAGAGATACCCGGTACAGTTTGTAATTCAAACTTTAAGTACCAATCTTGCAATGAGCGCAGCTCGCTTAAATCATGCTGGCCACTTTCATCTTTCAGGGCATAGATATACACCCAACCTACTCCTGTAGCATCGGGCCCCAACTGCGGTTTAGCTTGTGAAGGCAAGCTCGGGCTCACCTGAGATAAATACTCTAGCACTCGGGTACGTGCCCAATAAGGGTCAGTATCATCATCAAATATAACGTAAACGTAGGAATCGCCGAAAAACGAAAAACCACGAACCGTAGTTGCCCCAGGCACCGATAACATTGCACTGGTCAATGGGTAGGTAACCTGATCTTCCACCACTTGGGGCGTTTGCCCTGGGTAACTGGTTTTAATAATAACCTGTACGTCCGACAGATCCGGAATTGCATCTACAGGCGTTTGTTTAATACTAAATAAGCCCAGGGCAATAACCATAGCGGTTATTAGCAACACCAGCAGTCTATTATTAACGGACCAACGAATGATATGCAGGATCATGGTGCGCCCTCGTCAATAATGGACAAGGCTACAATCACAAAATCGCCGTCAATAATTTCAAAGGTGAATTCTATTTTGCTGTTTGCATGAAGCTGATGAAGCATGTGCTCATCAATATGCTCAGCAAAAGTAAATACCATAGTAGCAGGTCCTCGGCCCCATTTTTCGATAGGACCACGGCTAATATTGGCACTGCGTTGTTCAATATTAATTGTGTTTACTGTGCCGCGAACGCGTGCCTGCTCTGGCGTGGTCTTGAGGTTTTGGTTTTGGTTTTGGCTATGTTTTTGTCCTGAGCTTGGGCTTTCCATGTCCATACTCATTTTCGCGTGAGCCTGCATACTGTCATTATCTTGGCCGGAGCTGCCAGATCCGTTGTCGTGATCCATACGCACAAAATCAGATGAAATACTGCTTTGTGAGTCAATTAAAAACTGAGCCGAGATGACCACTTCATCACCCACTTCAATTCCACTGGTCACTTCAATTGCCTCACGTGACATTTTACCTAACGTGACCGCAACAGACTTAAAATATCCCTCACCTAAGGCAAGCACCACTCGGTCTTGATTACCGGTACGGATAACAGCTTCTCGGGGAACCGTTAACGTGGCGACGTCGTGTTTACCCTCGATTGTGATATTTGAGTACATATTGGGTTTAAGTAATCGCTCGGGGTTATCAAAACGTAACCGTACTCGCAGCGCGCGAGTAGTTTTATCCAGCGAAGGGTAAATGTAATCTAGCTTGCCTTGCCACTGCCTATCAGGCAGGTATGCCACATCCATGTTAACGCCAAGCCCTTCCTCTAACAGTGCAGCCTGTTGCTCGAACACCTCAGCCTCAACCCACACCTCATCAAGACTCGCAATCGACAGTAGCGTGTCACCTGGCTTCACGTAAAATCCATGGCGAATTTTCAAATGCTCTAGCACTCCAGATTGTGGGGCGTAGAAGGTCACACTTTGCAGGACTTTGCCGTCGCTATCCAATTGCTGCATAGCCTCTTTGGGCATATGCAGAGCTAACAATCTTTGCCGAGCTGCGTCAATAATCACGCGGCTTTGCCCCTTTTTGGCTAGCAAATATTCTTCCTGAGCACTGACCAATTGAGGGGAGTAAATACCGTACATTTTTTGCCCTTTACTAACGGTTTCACCCGCAGTGCTCACGTATAGCGCATCCACCCACCCCTCTACTCGCGGGTGCATGTGTATTATGGTGTCTTCGTTGTATTTGACGTAACCCACTGTCTCAATGGTATTGTTTAAAGTTGCCATTTTTGCTCGCGCTGTGCGCACACCCAAGTTATTCACCACATCCGGGGAGATTTTTACTGCTCCTGCTTGCTCAGATATGCTGTTTTCTGCCCCACTTTGGTTCCCATAAAAAGGGATAAGATCCATCCCCATTGGCGACTTTCCAGGTTTGTCTTTACGAAAATTTGGATCCATCGGAGCAACCCAATACAAGGGCTCCCGTTGCTGGTTACTCGCCTTATTGTCATTAGCTGTCTGGTTGCTTACTTTTTTATGCTCGTTCATGGCAGGTGATGAAAAAAGCAAAGTGCTTATACCCGCCCCTATCACGCCGCCTACGATTAAAGCGATAACGACTCGCATGTGAATTTTCATGGGCGTGCTCCTGATGCTATTACTGGTGATGCTGCTGATAAAGATGATTTAAGGGAAATAGACCGTTCATGTGCTTGCTGCTTGGCCGGCGATGAGCCGTCTGCAGGTTTTAAATTCGTGTCTTGATGAGGCAGAAAATAGAGTATTTTCGCTTGAATTTTTCGTTGTTCATTACGCAGTTTGAGTAACGCTAGCTTTGCATCAAGTTCGGTAATAGACACCTCTATCGCTGCGTTTAAACTACCGTAGTCGTGGCTTAGATTGGCAGTGCTCACCTCTTTTTGCTCAACAATATTTGGTAAAATAACCTGTTTGTAATGGCGTATACGTTTTGAATATTCCACGTACTGAGCAGATAACACATCAAGCTGAGCCATCATTTGTCGAATAAGTAAGCGATAATCTGTTCTAAGAGCCTCTTTTTGATGATGGGCAGCGGCCAAAAGGCTGTCTTGTTTTTGGTCAGAAAACAGGGGTAAATCCACACTCACCCCCAATGACCAAAAATCTGCGCGACTACTATTTAGCGCATCATCTTGTCGATGAGCATAACTCGCGTTAACAGCCCACTTCGGGTCGTATTGGGTTTTGGCCAACTTTACGTCACTGTCACTGGCTGTGATGTTTTGCTTAAGCGCTTGAACACGAGGGTGCTCAACGAGTAACGCTAACATTGCATTACTTCGCCCCAACGCCCTTTGCTTATCACGGGTATTTGACCGTGCAGACATGCTTTGTGTATCAAGGGTAATAAAATCAGGTAAAAAAGGTATTTCTGGCAGCGAGCCCGCGGCATCACTGCCTAACTCACAGTCATCAAACCCAAGTTCATGCTTACTATTTGCAAAATCCAAGGGGCGCGCCTCTGAAGATGAATCAGAGGCGTTAATTGACGCAAACTCGTTTGACAAACCTGTGTGTGAGGAACTCTCACTGACTATCCACTGGCATAATTTTGCTTCAATAGTGCGCTTGCTGACGTTTAGTTCTGCAATGCGATCCCCTAACGTTGCCTTATCTAACTGTGCATTTAGCACATCATTTTGGGTAATCTGGCCGCTGCCATTCGCATACACCGAGGCATAGTTTCGCTGGGCAATATCAATCAGTTGCTGCAATACGTGACTTTGCTGGGTAGCCAGTGCAATACTTTGCTTGGCGTAATATAAATCTAACCACAATAAGGTAATGGTCTGGGTAATCTGCTTGCGCCTGTCATCACGCATAAGTGGCTGGGCCGCGGCCAATTGGTTAAAGCGTTGGCGAGTGATACTGCGACTATCACCACGGGTAAAGGTCTGTTTTATCCCCACTTTAAACTGGGTCATGGGCTCTTGATCTAAGGCAAAACCATCACTGGGCAGGTTCAGTAAACCAAAAGAAAGCTCTGGGTTATCAAGTGTATCTCCCGCCACGCCCCGAGCTTGCAATGCCCGTTCTTTTTGCTGGCTACCAGATAGCCAAGGGTCTTGTTGCTGAGCGCGGGAAATCGCGTCAATAAGCGTCATTCCCCAACTGTGGGGTGCGCTAAATAAAGTGGCTGACAGCAAACAAACTGCCGTTATAAATGTGTTTTTGACCTTCCTCAATACGTTGCAACGTAAAGGGGGCAATAACATAGTCAATTTCATGATGTATCTCGGCAAACATTTTCCAGCGCCAACAACCTGAATATCATCAGGACAGTCTGTAAACACTCAGACTTGCAACACTGGCTTTATTTCGAAGAGAAAGCGTGATGAATAAGGTGAATGCTCCGCCTCACTTTCTCGATTAAACCAATAATTGGGCAAAATAAACCCAATTAGACTGTGTTAACCGAATATGGGAGGGCGTTTCGCTTTTGATTGGAACGGATCGGGCGTAGAAAATAAAACACTGATGATTTTATCCTCTGAGGGCAAACTCAGTATCACCCCTTGATAGGCGATGACTACTGCCGCACTACAAGCGGCTTCGGGACAATGGCACGACTCAACGCTGTCTTTATCACAGCATTCCATGTTCATTTCACTGTCTTTGTCGTCGTTATCCATCGATGAATGTGAATTCGCTGCGTGTAAGTTTGAAACATCGTTCATTTGCATCGCTCAGGGCGTGTTCCCTTCATACTGCGCAGATTGCACTTGCGCTTTCGTCACATCCCCCATAGGCATATTGGCATGCGACATTGTGCCTGTACTTGTGCGCATCGTTGTATTTTTACTTTGCTGACTCGCCTGCATTTCCATCGCAACACATGCCATTCCATTTACGCCAAAAGACTGCACTGCAAGAAGCAACACAATCAAAAGGTAGGATGTAAATTTATAGCTCATGAAATACACATACTCGTTTAATGCAAAAAAACAATGACAGACTATCAACGACAAACACGGTACTGATGGGTATTAATGCTCCCAGCTAGCCCTTACAGCATTAGTTTATCCTTTCATATGACTCACATGCACGTAAAATTTTGCATTCTTTTTATAATCGAAGTCTTATATTTGAAGTCGATAGACATGCTGTTAGCTCGTAATAGCAACAGACGGTGCCGGTAAAATCTTGCGTGCTAATGCCACCCAAAAAGGGCTTGCGAATAAACTCAATGCAATCACCGCAACCGTTACATGATAGCCATAACTACTAATCAGTTTTGATTCACGGCCGAGGGTTGCCAGAATAAAACTAAATTCCCCTACCTGCGCCAACATCGCGGCTGCATAAAAGCTCTTTGCCCAACTGATTTTTAGCAAGCGCAGTGTTACAGTGGCAATTAAGGTATTACCCACCAATACTAAAAACAGTAGTGATGCCAATAACGTACTGTTTTGCACAATGAACTGCACGTTTAACAACATACCAATAGACATAAAAAACAGCGCAATAAACACCACATGAAAAGCCTCTAAACTGCTTCTGATCCAAAGTGAATCTTTCATCTTCGCCACTAGCATGCCGCCAACAAACGCCCCTAAAGCCGTCGAAAGGTGCATCAAGCCAGATACTAACGCCAAGCCAAAACAACACAGCAGCGCCCCGAAAACCTGTAACTCATGGTTCACTTTAAGTTTATTCAACCAGCGAAATTCAATATATTCTTGATTCAGCAACCAGCGTACTAATAACAACCCCCCAATGCCCGCGCCTACTTGCATAGCAATCACGTCCGATTGCACACCTGTTTCATCCATTATGCCAATCACTATCACCATAGGGATCACGGCTAAATCTTGCACCAGCAATATACCTAGAACATGCTGGCCTTGTTCACTGTGTAGCTCGTTATTGTCTTGCATTAATTTGAGCACCACAGCTGTGCTACTTAAGCTCAGCACAAACCCGAGCAACACGATTCGCTGAAGTGACCAATCAAGCAGGCTACCAACAAGGTAAACACACGCCACACACAATATGATTTGCAATCCAGTACTGGTGATAGACACCCGCCAACTGCGGCGCAATTTGTCTGGGCTGACCTCCATTCCGATGAAAAACAACAGCAGTATCACACCTAAGGAGCCCATGGTCTCAATCACATCAATGTCATTAATCAGACTTAAACACTGAGGGCCAACAATAAGCCCGGTCAGAATATAAGCGAGTACAAGAGGTAGTTTGAACTGCCTAAACAGTAAACAGAGCAGCAAACCAATCAGGGTTGTGCCCACCACGGCGGGTAAAATAGGGTCAAAATGCATAGGCGTTAATGTACAGTTTTATTATTTTGTAGATACAAAGACCATGCTCAGTTAAAAGGTTCCTAATTGAAAAGCTTTGTCACACTTTAGGCCAAACACTAAAAACGAGGCACATTCGGGGCATCATCATGACATTTGAGGACGTCAGCGAGGCGTTACATAAACGCATCTCACAGCAGTAAGTCTGTAATGGAAAACGACTATGAAAAATATGCATTCCTTCAGGTAAGTGATACAGCCAAATAGCATTTATCGCGGGGGCTCAAATCTAAGTCTCTCAGCGAAACGCCATATGCGACGGTAAATCAACATGTATGCGCAATACGGTACTTTCCTTGCTTTAACCGTAGTCTGACATACCTAAATTGATTTTAACCACGTAGTGACTCGTACACGATAGTGCAGTAACTAGTGGAATAAGTAGCGCAGTAATTACTATTACTCATCATTAGGGCGTGTTGACATTCGCTGTACATTTTTTCAGCGCTTAGCACACCCTAGTAAACAGGAGGCAACATGGCCGGAGGTTGGGCGAAAGACGGTGCGGTTCAAGACCAAATTGACGCAAGCGTTGATGAAGCCGTGGCGCGAGCAAAAAGCCAAATGCTCAAAGGTAAAAGTGCTGAATTTTGTGAAGAGTGCGACGAACCTATTCCTGAGCCGCGGCGCATCGCATTGCCAGGTGTTCAATTGTGTATCAATTGTCAAACAGAAATAGAGAAACATGCGAGTGTTACATCCCCTTTCAATCGCCGAGGCAGTAAAGACAGTCAATTAAGATAAGGCTTTCACCACACAGGCATGGCACGAGGATGAAGTTGAGGTTGAGCCTGTAACAGAGACTCTGTAATTACGATCTCTTTTTTATGTTGTTAGCTTTTCAGCTAGCCGCCGCTCGTGACATGTATCTAACGTACACAGCATATGGTACATCTCAAACCACACAGCGCACGTCAAGTGCCGGTGTCGGCCTTAGTGTGCTGCTTTGGTATGGTGCTTTAGATTGCCGCCTTGGCGTGCGGGCATGTGTCACCCAACAAACCTATTGCTCTAGCCAATAGGTGTATTGCACCTAGCGCTTAAGCGTCTTACCCTGATAATAAAATAATAATGATCATAAATTATATAGGTCAAGACCATGACAACATCTAAATCCCTACTTGAATCGCCTAGTATTGAAGAAGCCAACGCCCAAGAGCCCCAAGCTCAAACCCCGCCAGCTCAAAGCACGCAAACAAACTTATCTGATGACTCCGCATTTCCACACTTATTACGCCCTCTGGATTTGGGCTTTACCACATTAAAAAACCGTACTCTCATGGGCTCAATGCATTTAGGGCTAGAAGAAGAAAAAGGCGGTTTTAATAAACTCGCCGCATTTTATGCAGAGCGTGCCAGAGGCGGTGTTGGTTTAATCGTAACGGGGGGCATCAGCCCAAACATTGCTGGTTGGGTCGCACCGTTTGCTGGGCGCATGAGCAGTTCTCGCCATGCGAAGAAACATCGCGTCATCACAGATGCAGTACACAGAGAAGGAGGTAAAATATGCATGCAGATTTTGCACTCTGGGCGTTACGGCTATCACCCGTTTAACGTGTCTGCGTCAGCCTCTAAAGCCCCCATAGCGCCATTTAAACCAAAAGCGTTATCTTCCCGGGGCGTTCAACGCACCATTGCTGATTACGTCGCCTGTGCCAGCTATGCTCAAGAAGCGGGTTACGACGGCGTTGAAATTATGGGCTCTGAAGGGTATCTGATAAACCAGTTCTTTTGTGAGCGAACCAACCACAGGGACGACGAATGGGGCGGCAGCCTTGAAAACCGTGCCCGACTAGCGGTTGAAATTGTCAACCAAACTCGGCAAAAAGTCGGTCGCGATTTCATCTTAATTTACCGTTTATCTATGCTCGACTTGGTTGAGGGCGGCGCCTCTTGGGACGAAGTAGTCTATCTGGCCAAAGCTATTGAACAAGCCGGTGCGACTCTTATTAATACCGGCATTGGCTGGCACGAAGCACGTGTTCCTACCATAGTCACATCTGTGCCCAGAGCAGCCTTTACCTGGATAACGCAAAAAATGAAAGCGGAAGTGGCGCTACCTCTCATTACCACAAACCGCATTAATACCCCTGAAGTAGCCGAGTCAGTATTGGCCCAAGGTCACGCAGACATGGTGTCGATGGCACGCCCCTTTTTGGCTGACTCGCAATTTGTCGCCAAAGCCATGCGTAACGAATCACAGCTCATCAATACCTGCATTGCCTGCAATCAAGCCTGCCTTGATCATGCCTTCGCCCAAAAGCGTGCGAGTTGCCTTGTAAACCCACAAGCTTGCTATGAAACTGAGTTAATTTTTAAAACGGTGGCTGAACCGAAAAAAGTTGCCGTAGTCGGCGCGGGCCCTGCAGGCTTAGCCTTTGCTACCTATGCCGCAGAGCGAGGGCATCAGGTACATTTATTTGAGCAAGCCAGTGAAATTGGCGGGCAGTTTAACTACGCAAAACAGATACCTGGTAAAGAAGAATTCTACGAAACTCTGCGTTACTACGCCCGTATGATAGAGAAAACCGGCGTAAACCTGCACCTGAACATAAAGGTCAATGCCAATGCCTTACGAGAATATAAATTCGATGAAATTGTCATGGCGACGGGTATTGAACCCCGACAATTGTCCATCCCTGGTAGCAGTCACCCTAAAGTGCTCAGTTACATAGATGTACTTAGGGATCACAAGGCTGTCGGCAATAAAGTCGCCGTCATTGGAGCCGGTGGTATCGGTTTTGATGTAGCGGAATATTTAGTGGAGCAAGAGCATCTCGCAACCCATATTGATAAGTGGTTGGCAAACTGGGGGATTGATAAAAGCGTTTCCCAAGCTGGCGGTCTCACCAAGCCACATATTGCCCATAGTGGTCGCGAGGTGTATTTATTACAACGCAAATCAAGCAAAGTTGGTGGGGGTTTAGGCAAAACATCAGGTTGGGTGCACAGAGCGTCTCTTGCCCAGCACAACGTCCAGATGATCAATTCAGTAGAATACGTAAAAGTAGATGACAACGGGCTACAGATTAACATCAATGGCGAGCCTAAAACGCTTGAAGTCGATAATATCATCGTTTGTGCAGGGCAAGAGCCCCTGCGCGAATTACACGCCAGTTTACTCGCCCTTAAAGTGCCTGTGCATATTATAGGTGGTGCAGATGTAGCAGCAGAGCTTGATGCCAAGCGTGCTATTCGCCAAGGTGCTGAACTAGCGGCGTCTATTTAGCGCGTTAACTTGCCTAGCGCTTTGGTTTGCCGACACGTATAGCGGCACATCACCCGGCACCTAATCCGGCACATTAAAAAACCGCTAAAGACTAGGCCTTTAGCGGTTTTTTCGTGCTTGTAATTGCTTTAACAGGCTTTAATTAATAATCACACTGACGGTGATTGATATGCTCTGCCCTGTCTTCAAAATGCGTATTGAGCAATTCACCTAATGCGATGCGCGCCGCATTAGCTTGCGCTACTTCTTCTGGGGTAACCGTTTTAGAAATACGCGTGTAGTGGTATCCGTAAAAGTTAATTCCTGCAGATTTGAGCGCATCAGCCATGTTGTCGATATTGTGTTGTTTGTCATCTACAAAGACCACTGAGCTATATTCGCGGCCGGTACGCTCAAGTAGATCAAGTAACAACACGCCCTTGTCCATGCCCTGAACCATAAATACACCGTCTACATAGCTTACCGTTGCGGTGCGGCCATTTAGGGTGACATCATAATGCAGGCCCACATCAGGAGACGTTAACGACTTATCAGTAAAATCTAAATCGTTGCGCGCTAACTCACGCATTGTGGCGGCGCGGTATGCACCAGAACGAGCGGTTAAAATCACCACGTCATTGTTCACGCTGTGCACCAAATTAGCCATGTTCGGCTGAGAGGGTTTATTGGTCGCAATCTCAAACACCATCCCTAGGGTGTCAAACAAGCAGTTTACTTTTTCAGCGTCGCTGGTCGGGATCACCGCCCTACTCTCATTTAGCGCACGACCACGCTGCCAGTCGTACCATTTGTCGCTACCGAAAAATTCAGTTGCCGTTAACAAGGTATCGTCAATATCGAATACCACCAGCGTAGTTTGAGCGTCTAAAGTATTCGCTTGAACAACGGCATCTTGTAAATCAGTCGTTGAGTACACCACATTGACAATATCGCTACTGAATTCATTGTGCCCAGCAGAAGCATGGAGCGGTTCATGGATAGCGTTATGGGTAGTATCATGAAGAGTGTCATTTTGACCTGTCGCGCAACCAGTCAAAAACACGGTGGAGCTTAAGCCTAACATGGCAGCGCAGACCAAAGATTTACGCGTAATGCGGATGACATTGGCCTGATGTAAATAGAGGTTTTTGAGCATTATTATTTATCGTTTTATGCAAAATTAGGCTCAAATCATACAACATTTACTCTTTAGCGTGTAGCCAGAATTCTCAGCGTACACAGTTAAATTAACCTAACAAATTGTTCTTTAACAGCATATGTAGCTGTTCTGCACGCTACAATCGATTAGATTCGCGTGTTAAAAAATGTTTAAAAAGTTCAATTTTAATTTGTAAATGATAATTATTACCATTAGTATCTACGCACTTTTTCGCAACGCTAAATGGATATTCTATGCGCTACACTTCTTTATCTCTTCTCAGTTTTTTGGTCAGCACAACGCTTCAGGCACAAAGTGATAAACCAAGCGATGGCCAAGATCTAGAACGTATGATCGTTACCGGAAGCCGCATTGTAGAGAGCATTGACGAAGTCCCTGCTTCAATCGTGATCATCACCCAACAACAGATTCAAGATCAGCTAAAAGTGACCAGTGAATTACAGTCACTGCTTTCAACCCTTGTGCCTGGATTAGCACCTTCTACAGGCACGTCTAGTAATTCGGGCCAAACATTACGTGGTCGCGCACCCTTAATCATGATTGACGGCGTTCCCCAATCAACACCACTGAGAAACGGGTCTCTCGGGGTACGTAGTTTAGATGCTAGTACCATTGAACGAATCGAAGTCATAAAAGGAGCAACCTCCGTATATGGCAACGGCGCGGCAGGAGGGATCATTAATTACATCACTAAAAAAGCGGACAGTAACTCACCAATGGCCGGTCATGTAACCGTTTCATCTCGTTTTAGCGGTGTAAAATTTGACGATACATTAGGCGGAAGGTTAGATGCAGGCATTAATGGGAAGTTAGATAAATTTAGCTACGTACTTAACGCAAGCTATGAAGAAAATGGCGTTCAACGCGATGCACAAGGTGATATTCTTGGTCTGACCTACGGGTTAACAGATACTGACACTGAGAATTACTTTAGCAAATTTGCTTATCAGTTTGATGACGAAAAAGCACTACAACTCACCTACAACTATTTTAAGTCAAAACAGGATACCGACTTAATTAATATCATGGGCAATATCAATTCAGGCGATAAAACCTATGCCATTGAATCTCTCGACGGCACGTCGATTATCGGTGAGCCCCAGGGGCCAGAAAACCACAATGTCATGCTTAAGTATTCAGATGACGAGATATTCACTCAAACCCAATTAGTGATTGATGCCTATACCCAGCGCATTGAAAACGTCTTTTTCTTTTCCACGAATTTAGCCAACCCAGAGCAAGGATTTGATGGTGGACAATCCATTATCGAGTCAGAGAAAAAAGGTTTGCGTGCCACCTTCAATAGTCAGTTTACTTTGCACGACATCGACACGACCCTGATTTATGGTATCGATGCGTTAAATGATGTCACGTCGCAGCCACTGGTCGATGGGCGCGTATGGGTGCCTAAAATGGACATGGATAACATTGCCGCATTCATCCAAGGAAAATGGGTTTTACACGATAACATCATTATAAAAGCTGGGGCTCGACACGAAAACATCGATTTAGCAGTGGATGATTTTAGCACGCTTCGTTTGTGCCGTACTGCCGACCAATGTTCAGTCGCTTTTGATGTAGTTGGTGATACCTTAAATTACAAAGCAACCACTTACAATGCAGCCATTCGCTATAACCTAAGTGACCTGTTTAGGCCTTTCATTAGTTACTCACAAGGCGCTGACATTTCTGATACTGGACGTCTGTTGCGCACAGCAACGGTTACTGATATTGCCCTTATACGTACCGAAGCATCTATTATTGATAACTATGAAATCGGTTTTACCTCTGAGCTAGATTCCCTACGTGTCGAGTTCTCAGCCTATCGCAGTACCTCAGAACTGGGAACGACAAACTCGTTTGATGTTGAGACTGGCGTGTATTTACCTGTTCGCGCCCCTCAAGAGATATATGGTTACGAAGCATTAGCCACTTACCAAGTGACGCAAAATCTCAACCTTTCAGCGACCTATTCATGGGTAGAGGGTAAAAATACAGAATTAGATGTGTATTTAGGCGGTAAAGATATTGGTGCGCCAAAAGGAACCATTAATGTGAATTGGCAACCGACTCCTGATGCTCGCCTCACACTAAATTACCTATACGTTGGTTCACGAAAGCGCTTTGCACAAATTGAAGGCGAATATGTCGGTGACCAAGGGCCGGTTGATAGCTACCATTTAGTCAATATTAATGGCAGTTATGATGTCAATCATCAGTGGCAAGTCTTTATGGGGATCGAAAACCTACTCAACAATGATTACTACCCTGCTCGCTCGCAAGTGTACACCTACGATGGCTATAACCATAAAGGTTTGGGCATGACGGTAAATTTCGGTGCCACGTACCAGTTTTAATTCAGCCGAATGTTATTTTGTTGTGGCTTCAGTAACTATTATACAAAGCGTGAATAATTTTCTGCCCATATTCACGCTAACTCCACGTTAGTCACCTCACCTTGACGACTTGTAGGTGAGCAAAATTCAATGCACATGGCGCATCGTCTGGCGTACAAGTTACTCGCTTCGGTTTATTGTTCGCTTGGCATAAGCCGTGCTTTATCAAGGACAAGTTTATTTTTGTTTACTCATTAGTGAGATACGTAAATGAGATGCGGGACACTTACCCGCATTGAACCGTATCGCTACTAAAATAAGGAGAATAATATGTCACATGATATTCGTGAAAAAATGTGGAAAGCGATGGCAGATAGCCCCATCGTTATGCTCGGTTTAACCGACTCAAATGAGCACCGTGAGCCTATGCACGCTCAACTGGATAAAGACGCTAACAGTGCGTTTTGGTTTTACACCACTAAGACTAATCGTAACGCTGCAGGCGGCAAGGCCATGGCGCAATTTGCCAGTAAAGATCACAAAGTATTTGCCTGTATAGCGGGCACATTAGTAGAAGAAACCAATCCTGATATCATCGATAAATATTGGTCTAAGCATGTTTCTGCATGGTATAAGGATGGCCGCAAAGACGCCACCCTTAAAATGCTAAGATTTGACCTAGATGAAGCAGAAATCTGGGAAGCAGATGCCGATTTCTCTGCCAAGGTCAGTGTCACATTTGGTGGTAAGGTCAAACCTGAAGAAATGGGCGAACACGATAAGGTTAATTTATAAGCGTTTTTTGATTAACGTCCAAGAGGTAGCCGGCAATTCATCGCTGGCTAGCTATTACGCTGCCTAGCTATTCGGCAAACACACTTGTTTAACGCGAGTAGTTAAGTCGTCATTTGTACATATTAGACAAAAGTATAATATTTTTTTGTTTTTGGTGATCTTTATACATCAGTGACACGTTTTACCCTACGCGTTAAAGCTCAATAGTGAGCTTACGTCGATAGGGCCCTAACCATGAAAATCAACCACAGCCAACGCCTGCATTTCTTAATGGTCGACAGTGATGAAGATGACACCATTTTAATGCAAGAGGCATTCGCTGAATCTACCAGCCTAAACCACCTGAACTGCGTTAAAGATGAAGTCCAACTTATCGACTACTTAGACGGTAGCGGCGTATATCAAGACCGACAACATTACCCTTTACCAAATATCATATTGCTTGAACTAAGGGCCCCCACGAATAAGACGTTTGAAGCACTTTCTATACTGAAAAAATCGAGCGAATTTAGGCGCGTTCCGGTGGTTATCTTTGCTAACTCGCTGGATGATACCCTGGTTGCCAATGCATATGATCTTGGGGCTGCTTCCTATATTGTGAAACCCAATACGTTTGATGCATTGTTGAATATCGTAAAGGGATGTCACGAATATTGGTCAATGTGTGCAAGACCTGTGTTGTCTCTTAAACCAAAAGAGATACCTGCATTAAAAAAGCGTGTTATTTTAAGCACACAACCAACAGAAATACGCCCTCATTAAGCGGCTGAATCACTAGCAAACATCCTGTTATACAGGGTGTTACTAAAATAGGTTGATGAGTTTAGCTTATCAACCCGCGCAGATTTATTTTTTCAAATTTAAACCTTTCGACAATTCCCCTCGACTTACTCCCTGATAACGCCATCTAATTCGGGGATAAAAATGGACACGCCACACACTGGGCGTATTGGTATATCGGATACCAGCGCCCAAGATATAACAATCACTAAAAAAAAATCAGCAAAACGCTACTGGCTTGCCACTTGTGGCGTGATCTGCACACTACTTTTGTATTGGGTGGTAGAGCCGGCTTTTAGCAGTTGGCGATCATCTGATACCAGCATATCGGCCAAACGTATCCACTTAGCCAAAGTCGTACGTGGAGATCTAGTAAGAGATTTATCAGTGCAAGGTCAAGTGGTCGCAGCAATCAGCCCGCGTCTTTACAGCCCTGCACAAGGAACGATTAATCTTTTAGTCGATGCCGGTGACACCGTTCAAAAAGGCCAAGTGCTTGCCAGTGTAGATAGCCCAGAGCTGACCAATGAATTACAACAAGAGGAATCAAGCTTACAGAAACTCAAAATGGAGCTTGACCGCCAACGTATTCAATCGAAAAAGCAAGCTTTAGAAAATCAAAAAGCGGTCGATCTGGCCAAAGTGGCGCTTACTGCTGCTGAACGCGAAAAGCGTAGAGCCGACAAAGCATTCAGTACCCAATCTATCAGTCAAATTGACTTTGAAAAAGCGCAAGACGAGTTAGAAAATGCCAAGCTGGTATACAAACATGCACAGCAGGATGCCGACCTAAGCAAAGAGAGTCTCGCCTTTGAAGTACAGTCCAAACAGTTATTGGTTAAACGCCAAGCCTTAATGGTCAGTGACTTGTCACGCAAAGTCGCAAGACTGGATATTCACTCCCCTGTCAGCGGTATTGTAGGTAACTTAGCGGCTGAACAAAGAAACCAAGTGGCAAAAAACCAAGCGATTCTAAGCGTGGTTGACTTGTCAGAGTTTGAACTTGAAGTGGATATTCCCGAAAGCTACGCAGATGATCTCGCTATCAACATGCCGGCGCTCGTCACCGTTAACGGCAGCGACCATCTCGCCAAATTAGTCAGTATTTCACCTGAAATCGAGAACAACCAAGTAACTGGGCGTGTTCGCTTTTCCAAAAAAGATGAAAACGGTAGCGCGTTGCAGCCTCCTCGTGGTCTGCGCCAAAACCAACGATTAACCACGCGTATATTAATGGAAAACCGGCCTGACGTGCTAATGCTCTCAAGAGGACAATTTCTAGAAAGCGGTTCAGGACGAGTGGCTTATGTCGTTGAAGGCAATATCGCCAGAAGAACGAATATCGTCACTGGCGCGCGCAGTTTATCAAACGTTGAAGTCTTGTCTGGCTTGAGTGCAAATCAGCAGGTCATTATTTCAAGCACAGATCAATTCAATGATGCCCAAACCGTATTGATAACCCAATAAAGCCAATAACCCTAATTTAAAAGCTCAGGCAACTTAGAAACGCTGCCCGCAAACAACGATAAGAAACGCATCAGCACAAGGAATTATCAGCATGTTAACGATGAAAGACATTAAAAAGATTTACCGTACGGACTCAATCGAAACCCACGCACTACGAGATTTCAACTTACACGTAAACGAAGGCGATTTTGTCGCGGTCACCGGGCCTTCAGGCTCAGGTAAAACGACCTTTTTAAACATCGCGGGCTTACTTGAAACCTTCGAAGAAGGCAGGTTTGAATTAGATGGAGTCGACATTAGCCATCAAAACGACGCGGCGCGTAGCCGCTTACGTAACCAAAAAATTGGCTTTGTATTTCAGAGTTTTAATCTGATACCGGACCTTAACTTATTTGACAATGTTGATGTGCCGCTTCGCTATCGTGGGTTTTCCCGCCAGGAGCGTAAAAAGCGTATTGAACACAACTTAGAAATGGTCGGTCTTGGAAATCGAATGAAGCACTTACCAGCACAACTATCAGGGGGCCAGCAACAACGCGTTGCCATCGCTCGGGCGCTCGCTGGGGAACCGCGTTTTCTGCTAGCCGACGAACCCACGGGTAACCTCGACAGCAGCATGGCCCAAAGCGTTATGGCTCTGCTCAAGGACATCAACGCCAATGGCACCACCATTATCATGGTAACCCATGACGCAGGTTTGGCCACACAAGCCAATCGGAATATTCATGTGAGCGACGGTAAAGTAAGTGAGAAGGCTATGAGCTTAAGCCCTGAAGCGGCACAGTTTAAACCCTCGCAGCACAAGCGTGTTGTCGGTTTAAGCGAGTAAGGAGTATCCATGTTTAATTATTATATAAAACTGGCGTTTAACAGCTTCAAGCGCAACCCGATTTTAACTGGCTTAATGATCACCGCCATTGCATTAGGAATTGGGGCGAGCATGACAACCATAACGGTAAACTACTTGATGTCAGCCGACCCTATTCCAGAGAAAAGTAGCCAATTGTTTCATGTTCAAGTGGACAGTTGGGATCCCAATCACGGCTTTAACGACGAGCCAAATACCCCACCGAATCAACTTACATGGACGGATGCCACCAATTTAATGTCGGAGAAAAAAGCCTTTAGGCAAACGGCGATGGCAAAATCTGGGGCCATTATTCAACCGAGCAGCCCTGATATTAACCCCTTTGAAGCATCAATTCGCTTAGCCTTTAAAGACTTTTTTCCCATGTTTAACGTGCCGTTTAAGTACGGTAACGGTTGGGATCAACAAGCCGATGACGATCGCCAACTCGTTGTGGTGCTCAGTAAAGAAATCAACGACAAAGTCTTTGCAGGTGAAAATTCAGTGGGTAACAGCATTGTTATCTTTGGCCAGTCATTTCGGGTCATCGGTGTACTAGACGCTTGGCAACCGCTGCCCAAATTTTACGATGTTAACAATGGCGCATTCGATGAGCCCGAAGACCTGTTCATGCCATTTTATTTAAAACAAGAACTTGAGTTGCCAAATTGGGGCAATACCAACTGCTGGAAAACCCCTGAGGGTGAAGGCTTTACCGCGTTCTTACAATCAGAATGCATAAACTTTCAAATGTGGGTTGAGCTTAAGACTCCGCAAGATAAACAAGCTTATATGTCATTTTTAAACAATTATGTGAATGACCAAAAAGAATTGGGTCGCTTCCCTCGCCCTTTGAACAACCAGTTGTTAAACGTAATGCAATGGATGGACGACCAAGACGTGGTTGCCGATGATGCACAAATCATGATGTGGCTCTCGTTTATGTTTTTGGTGGTGTGCTTACTCAATACCATAGGTTTGCAACTCGCAAAATTCAGTGCGAAGTCTGGTGAAATTGGCCTGCGCCGAGCAGTGGGCGCCACTAAACGCGACCTATTTATGCAATACACAGTGGAAACCGGTGCGGTAGGTTTCGCGGGCGGATTGTTTGGTTTAGTGCTCGCACTATTAGGTTTAATAGGCATACACCAGCTGTACGGTGAAGTGCTAAATGATTTAGCCAGCTTAGATCTGACCATGATCGCACTGGCGCTGGTGTTGTCATTGCTAGCCAGTATTTGTGCAGGCCTCTACCCCACTTGGCGAGCCTGCAATATCGCTCCTGCCAGCCAACTTAAAAGCCAATAAGGATATCAAGATGACAGATTCAAAAAGCCCGTCGTTTTTCGCTGAAAATTGGGAGATAGGACCCATTTTCAGAGCCTTACTGCGCAACAAAGTCGGCGCCATGCTAATCGCACTGCAAATTGCTTTCACCATGACCATAGTCGTCAATGCGATATACATTATCGTAGACCGCAGTGATAAAATGCAGCGTCCCAGCGGTATCGATGAGGCCAACAGTTTTTATATTTCAAGCGTTGGGTTTAGCCATGACTTTAATAGCTTGGTAACGACTCAGGAAGATTTAAATCTAATTCGTTCCCTCGACGGTGTAATCGATGCCGTGCAAATTAACGCAGTGCCGTTAAGTGGCAGTGGGTGGTCAATGAGCTTGCAAACTCAACCAGGCACTGAGTTTGACGGCACCGGAACCGCCGTGTATATGATCGATGAACACGGATTAAATAGCTTAGATGTTGCTTTGGTTGCCGGTGAAAACTTCAGCCCAACAGATATTCAAACCCGCCAATCGAGCCAAACACACTGGCCTGATAAAGTGATTATTACCCTTGCCATGGCAAACAGGTTATTCCCTGATGAAGGATTAGCTGCACTGGGCAAAACCGTGTATATCAATGATATTGAACCCATGATCATTACCGGTATCGTTGACCAACTGCAAGCTCCTTGGGTGGGATGGGACAATGTTGAAAACGTGATGTTGACACCCGAAATACGCGACGCTAAATCAAGCCGTTATTTTGTTCGCACAAAACCAGGCCAACGCGATCGCGTCATGAATGAAGTAGAAAGCCAATTAGCGAAAAGCAATTCAGGACGTATTTTACGAGATATGCGCAGCGTAGAAGAAACACGTTTGCGGGCTTATCGCGATAACAGCGCCATGATAAGCATCTTGGTTACCGTCATGACAATTCTCGTTATCGTCACAGGCTTAGGAATTGTTGGTTTGGCGAGTTTTAGCGTCAATCAACGTAAGAAGCAAATAGGCACACGCCGAGCACTTGGTGCAAGCCAGTTGTCTATCGTGCGCTACTTCATGTTAGAGAACTTTCTCATAAGTTCAGCAGGTGTAGTAATAGGTGCGGCTTTAACCATAGTGCTCAACATTGTATTAGTGGATGCATTTAGCCTTGACCCTATCGCTTGGTATTACATTCCTCTGGGAATGGTTGCACTTTGGCTTGTGGGGCAGCTTGCTGTTTTTGGCCCAGCAAGAAAAGCCGCGAATATCGCCCCTGCGCTCGCCACCAGAAGTGTCTAAACACAAAGCGTACGCATAGCTATCTACAGCAAGCTACACCTAGCTTGCTGTATACTTCCGCTTGTCATCAGCATATTGATAACCCATGTGAGCCAATCTATTGACTTGTGCAGGGTAAACCCCTGTTTTTGTACTACAATTTTACCTATATTCGCGTTTTACGTCTTTTAGGCCGGTGAATATTGCTATTTGAGAAACACCCCTTTGATTTTCTTGCCTAACGTACGCAAATTAAGCAATGATATTGCTAAGTTCGCTCCTGACTATTGGTCATTGAGATTAAACCTGAAGGTAAAAAATGAGTCGCCCACCTGCTTTTAGCACAACACTTAGCGGAAATATTCTCATCACTGAACTCGTTGGTACTATCGACGAAGTCAATGCACGCAAGTTATTTAATAATTTAAAAGAACAAATATTGACCTTAAACGGCGCACCTTGGGGGAATATTTTATTAGCTGAACATTGGGAGTTAAGCGCAGCTAAAATAGATAGTATCTTGTTGGAAATTGAAATATGGGTTAGACAGCACCACCGCACTCATCTGGTCTTTATTGTGGGTGAGCAACACGCACAGATCAAACGTTTTACCTTAAAACAGTATTTAGGCAATAATCTAAAAAAAGACACTATCATGATCTACAACAGTCGCGAAGAAGGCATGCGCTGGCTAAATCAACACGGCTTCAGCTTAAGTAGTCAACACAGTAGTTTGCCCGCTTTACCTCTTGAATAAAGCGCCCTTTTTGGGTACATTGCACTGGTCTTAGGGGAGTAGCCCGCTCAAACGTTTGAGTAAGACTGTCAACATACTTGAGCCCTCATGGCTTATGGCAGTTTTGTGTTCATACTTTTACTAGTATGAATATCGGCAAGACCTAAGGCAAGTAGCGCCCCAATTGCGGGAGGCGTCTATTTGCCTTTGGTTTAGTATCCCGCGCGAGATTGTTATAAATGGACGCTTTTTTCACTTCTACCCTTACTGTCACCCTCGCCGAAATGGGCGATAAAACCCAGCTATTATCTTTGCTGCTTGTAACACGATTACAAAAACCATGGCAAATTATTGCTGGTATTTTAATCGCGACATTGCTTAATCATGGCGTATCGGCTTGGTTCGGTGATTGGCTCAGGCAATTCCTAACCAGCGAGTTAGGGGAGTTACTAATTCATCTGAGCTTTATTGCCGTGGGCCTATGGCTGCTTATTCCTGACAAAGACGATGAACCCAATACCAGTCTCGATAAATACGGTGCGTTTGTGGTTTCACTCGTGCTGTTTTTTATTGCTGAAATTGGTGATAAAACCCAAATTGCCACCGTGCTGTTAGCAGCGCAATACCAGTCTTTGCTTTGGGTCACATTAGGCACCACCTTAGGTATGTTGCTGGCCAATGTACCTGTGGTTTTTGCAGGAAATTACATCATGCAACGTATCCCATTCACGTTAACCCGCGCCCTAGCCGCTCTGGTTTTTGTGGCAATCGGCTTGTATGGCCTGATCAGCTAGGTGATGCATATACAAATCGTAAAATGAATAGCAGAAATGTTTTGTTATCATTATTGTCTCACTTTGGGGACAGATAATGCTTATAATGCGCCCATCAGTTCCAAGGGTTAAATGAAAGAGTTAAGTACTAGAAATGAAATTTGTTATAAAGTTTATTCGCGAAGCATTAGGTCGAATCATTATTTTAATTGATTTGATTACCCGCCCTCGTAAACAGAAACGCAGTCCTGAGGCACAAGCAAAAGTGGAGGCCGAGCTTAACAGCTACTCCCTTTATCAATTTTATGCCTGCCCGTTTTGCATCAAAACTCGCCGTGCGTTGCATCGCCTGAACTTACCGATGCAAAAGCGCAATGCCAAAGAAGGCTCACAGCACAGGGCTGAACTATTAAACGGTGGCGGTGCAGTGAAAGTACCTTGTTTGCGTATTCAAAAAGATGGCCAAGATACCTGGATGTACGAATCTTCAGAGATCATCAATTATTTGGAGCAAAAATTCGCTTAAATAAATAGGCGAATTCCAATGCGCTGAATAAAAGATCAATAAAAAAGCCGCCCGTGAGCAAATTGCACACGGGCGGCTTTTTCAGTGTTAATACCAATCCGCATTAATAAGTGACCGCCTCAGAATGCGTCCAGCGGTTTTTG